>Ga0315280_10000062_pt1 | contig 187077 bp, 205 predicted proteins | sample YL17G06_40_MG_FD_203697 | JGI IMG/M metagenome (GOLD analysis project Ga0315280, IMG submission 203697) | Sediment microbial communities from Yellowstone Lake, YNP, Wyoming, USA - YL17G06_40 | ecosystem: Environmental > Aquatic > Freshwater > Lake > Sediment | place: USA: Wyoming | collected... | reverse complement strand
TTTATTTCAGATAGAGGGCTAACATCAAGCCCTCGCTCATACTAACAAAATGCAAGTAGAAAAAACTTACGAGGATCGCACTCCCCTGCTAGCTAAAGCAAGCAGTATCCGTGCGATGTGCAAATGATACCAACAAAGATGTTTTTCACAAAGGGGGTAGGAAGAAACAAGGAAAAACTTTCTTCATTTGAATTAGCATTAAGAGATGCTGGTATTGAAAAGTTCAACCTTGTTAATGTTTCATCCATTTTTCCTCCAAACTGTAAAGTAATCCCGAAAGAAAAAGGGCTGGAGATGCTAAAACCAGGACAGGTAGTTTTTGTTGTTATGGCGAGAAACGAAACAAACGAGTCAAACAGACTTACAGTTGCTTCGGTAGGATGCGCCATTCCCGCGGATCCTAATACTCATGGTTATTTAAGCGAGCACCACAGTTTTGGTCAAACTGATGAAGAAGCTGGTGACTATTCAGAAGATTTAGCTGCAAGGATGCTAGCCTCAACGTTAGGTATAGAGTTCGATGAAAATGCTAGTTATGATGAACTTAAAGAAATATGGAAAATTTCTGGTAAAATTGTTAAAACAACTAATGTAACGCAATCAGCAATAGGGAGGGAAGGGTTTTGGACTAGTGTTTTGGCAGCTGCTGTTTTTGTTGATATGAAATTTACTTCAGAGTCCTTAATTAACAGCCAGCCGATGATTTTACCATCAAAGAATGGTAGTAGCAATAGCAATAAAAATAATAAAGGCGATACAAAATGAAAGTCCTGGTCATTGGAGCCGGAAACATAGGTGGAGTTGGGCTGCATAAGATGGCACAATTTCCAAAGGTTTTTTCAGATATCCATGTGCTCAGTCGAACTACTCAAAAGAGTGAAGCGGCGAAGGCGTCTATCAAGCAGAAAACTCATGGAAAAGTGCACCTTAACATTCATCAGGGCGATGCCGGAGATTTAAAGTCACTGCTGCGGCTTTTAAAAAAGATTAAGCCGGATTTGGTGGTTAACTGGGGACCTCCGTATATAGATCTGGTGGTTATGGATGCGTGTTTAAAATACGGCGTCAATTATATTGACACAGCAAATTATGAAAATCCGCGCCAATACGGGTTTAGTTATAAGCTACAATGGGCCAAAGACAAAGCTTTTAAGAAAAAGAAACTTCTGGCAGTTTTAGGGATTGGATTTGATCCAGGAGTGTCAAATATCTTCTCCGCCTATGCCAGAGATTACCTTTTTGACGAGGTGCATACAATTGATATTCTGGATTGCAACGGTGGCACTAAGAATGTAAAATTTGCCCCGAATTTTGACCCGGAAATTAATTTGCGGGAGTTAATCCTGCCAGTAAAGTTTTGGGAAGGCGGAAAGTGGAAGGAGCGCGGCAGAATTATTGATGAGGATGCCGCTAACTTTGCATTTGATTTTCCAGAGACAGGCGTATTCTATCCACACCTTATGTATCATGAAGAAATGGAAAGCTTGGTGAAATATATACCTCATTTAAAACGTATTCGATTCTGGATGACTTTTTCTAAAGAATACCTCACGTATCTAAGAGTGCTTTATAACGTGGGGATGACCCGAATTGACCCTGTTATCTATGGAGGCCACCCTGTTGTGCCGGTTAGGTTTCTTAAGTTACTCCTTCCCACAGGCGAGGAATTTAATCAGAGCTACCGAGGAAAAACGTGCATTGGAAACATTATCTCGGGCGTGAAGAACGGCAAACGGAAAGTGATTTATATTTACAATATTTGCGACCATCGCCAAGCCTTTCTGGAGACAGGCGGAAACGCCATCGGTTACACCACCTCCGTTCCGACTGTCACAGCCGCAAAACTTATCCTTGAGGGTAAGTGGAAAGGAGTTGGAGTAAAGAACGTTGAAGACAAATCTCTTGACTCCAAAATCTTTCTAGAAGAATTGGCTGCCGGCGGCTTGCCCTGGACTATTAGGAGATTGCATGATATTCCAGAACAACTTAAGAAAAATTATTGAATTTTTAAAAAAGAGGAGCGTCTATGCGAAAATACGAGCAGGAAATATTAACTGAACCGTGGATTGAGACGGAAGGCTGGAGAGCTGATGATTTTGCTGATATAAAAACGCCATGCTATGTGATAGATGAGAATAGATTAAAACAAAATCTTGAGATTCTTTCTCAGATCCAGAAAGACGCCGGGTGCAAAATTATCATGGCACTTAAGGGTTTTGCCATGTTTAGCGTGTTTCCACTCATTCAGAAATATCTTTGCGGTGTCTCGGCAAGTTCGCTCAATGAAGCAAAACTTGGTTTTGAAGAATTTGACGGCGAAGTTCACGTTTGCTCACCTGCCTATCTTGACAGAGAATTTAATGAATTAATGAGGTATGTGGATCATATCGTTTTCAACTCTTTTTCACAGTGGAAAAAATATCGTAAGCGAGTGCTTGGGTATAAGAAAAAGATTTTCTGCGGTATCCGTGTCAATCCCGAACATAGCGAGATTAATGTGCCACTATATGACCCTTGCAGACCATATTCACGGCTTGGAGTAACTCGCAAGAATTTTAAACTAGAATCCTTAGATGGCATCTCTGGTTTACATTTTCATAATCTCTGCGAACTCAATGCTGATGCACTGGAGCGAACTCTCAAAGCTTTTGAAAAAAAATTTGGTGAGTTCTTGCCTAAAATGCAATGGGTCAATTTTGGCGGTGGTCATCATATTACTAGAAAAGATTATGATGTCCAACTTCTCTATGACATCATTACGTCGTTTCGCAAGAGGTTTCCACACCTCCAAGTGTATTTGGAACCTGGAGAAGCAATTTCCTTAAATGCGGGAGTATTAGTGGCGTCGGTTGAGGATATTATCCACAATCAAATGGATATTGCTATTCTCGATACTTCGGCTTCTTGCCACATGCCCGATGTTCTAGAAATGCCATACAAGCCAACTATCTTGGGCGCGGGAGAGCCAGGCGAATATCCATACACTTATAGGTTGGGCGGTTTGACTTGTCTTGCCGGCGATATAATCGACGATTACTCATTTCCTAAGCCGCTTCGTGAGGGTTCTAAGCTCATATTTCTCAACATGGCCCATTACACCATGGTTAAAAACACCACTTTTAATGGTGTTGGGCTTCCTTCAATTGCTTTGAGAGATAAAATGGGAAAAATTAAAGTTGTGAGAAAGTTTGGTTATGAAGATTTCAAAAGCAGGCTTTCATAGTCAATCAAAAAAAGGAAAATCATGAAGAAAGGCTTTCTCAAAATCATATCAATATAATGCTAGATGCGCCAGCCGGGATTCGAACCCGGGTTACAACCGTGGCAGGGTTGTGTCTTACCACTGGACTACTGGCGCATAAAAAACTTAAGAGCAAAGAGTTTTTAAAGTTTTCAATTTTTAAAATTTAATGCTAGAGAATAAAATCGGATATAAGGTTGTAATAAGAGGTATGAAATCTTTAGGATTAAGAAATAATAAAAATATTTTAAAATATCCTCTGAGAAAATGGTATTTTCTTTCTAGTAATAAAATCAAAAAAGGGAAGGAGGATTACGGCGGCATTTGGTTATGCAAAAGTAAAAGGGGAGCAAGAAAGTATTTATAAATATAAATCCGTTTATTTTAGGCATAATGGAAAAAGAAGTTATTCTCAAGAAACTTAAGAACACCTACTGCAGATTGCAGCCTTCTAAGATATCAGGAATCGGCGTTTTTGCGATAAGAGACATTCCAGCAGGCATAAATCCGTTTAAGGGCTGCCGAGAGCAGGAATGGACAGAATTCAGTATCCAAGAACTGAAAGGCTTGGACAAGGAAATACTGAGAATGATTGACGACTTCAATGTCATAGAAAAAGATGGCACTGTCCTCATTCCAGACTGCGCATTGAATGGCATGGACATCTCATTTTTTGTCAATAATTCAGACTCGCCTAACCTCGAGACCAATGATGGAGGTTTCACATTCATAACCACCAGAAAAATCAAAAAAGGCGAAGAGCTCACTGTCAGTTATAAGACCTATGACGATAAGTATAAGAAAAAATAAGTCACTGGAGATATCCCCATGTGTGCAGCTTGTCTGATTCTGTGAACCATTTCATGCCTATGTCAGTCCTATAGTACATGTTCTGCAAGCTTATGTTCTTCAGCCTTGAATATACCTCTTTTCTCGCTTCTTCTACAGTTGAACCAGAGCCTGTAACAACAAGAACATAACCTTGTTCACCAGCAACAGTCCATACATTTTCGATTATTTTTACATCTCCTAAATGTATTCCATCTAAATTTGGTTTTTTAAATAAAATTGATAAGTCCTTGTAAATATTAGTTTGTTTTTTATCATAAAATGGCCATGGGGGAACTACAACACAGACACCAAGTTGGAAACCTTTTTTTGTTTTTAACTCAACTTTTTCTTTGTTTGCTATTCTATAAAGAAAATCTCCCCATTCACTTATTACACCTTCCATTTGAATACTAATTGTTGGATAACCAAATCTAGAGGTAAATTCTAGTGGGTAAATACCTCTGGCATTTGCTATACAATTTATATCAACATAACCAACATAACCTGATTTTGCTAAATCATCTTTTATTTTTAGTAATGTGTTCTTGAAAATTTCATTAGGCGGTGACCAATACATTAAAGTCCCCATTTCTCCTGTCAATGGTCCAATATCTCCTGGAAATAATCTTTTATGTTCAAAATTTATATTTATGGGATAGATAAAATCTTCTCCATTAAAAAAAGTGCCAACTGCAACCTCTACACCTACAGCCATTTTTTGGAGCTGGAAATTTTTAATTTTTCTTGCCCATAATTTTTTGTTTTGTTCAAGAATTTCAATCAAATCTTTTCCATCATCTTCTTGACCAAGAAATAAAACACCTTTTTCGTCTGATGGTGTATTTCCTGAAGGCTTGAAAACATATCTTCCTGGATTTGATTTAATGAATTCAATTGCAGAATTAAAATTTTCAAAATCCCAATGTGGTAATACTAACATACCTGCTTTTCTCATTTCTTTTTGTCCAAATTCTCTATCTGTTTCAAGTTTGTCTGTGTAAATACTACCACCAACAACTAGTTTGCCTTGTTTTCTTAATTTATCTGCAATTTCTCCGAAGCCAACATCGTCAAATACAATTACATCTGCCCATTCGACATGCTCCTCCCAATTGTTCACCTTTGTCAAGAATCCGTCATAGACATCATTGTCAGCCTCAGCCCGGATATAGACTTTGACTTCATTACCTTCCTTCTGCACCTGCCAAGCCAAATCACCGCTTAAACTTTCAAGCGATACAAATAAAAATTTCTTGGAGAATTTAGGCAAGTTCTGATGATTAGCCATTACCATTTGCAGTTTTATTAGTATTATTCATTGTTAAAAACCAAGTATAAATATTATTACTATAAATGCATTAGTCATATAAATAACTTTCGATGCCCCTTTCCCTAACGGACTCTAGTCTGATTTGCAGAAATTTATATGCGAAAAATCAACTTTGATTTTTTGCTCTTCGAGCACCGTTGCACTAAAATTTCGTCCCCATTTCATTCGGAGAGCATAACAGCGATTTAACGGTTCCGCTCGGTTGCACCTCGCTTTCCCAAATCGTTCGCTAAATAGTTGTTATATGACATTTGCCTCTGCGCACCTAAAAAAGAAAGAGTTTTTAAAGTTTTCAATTTTTAAAATTTAATGCTAGAGAATAAAATCGGATATAAGGTTGTAATAAGAGAGCCTGCTTTCTATTTCATAAAGCTTATTTTAATATGCTTTTGACATATTTCCCTTTATGCATTATTTCTTTGCCATCTACAATGACCGTTGTTTTTGCCATTATAACATCGCAATGGGCTTTGCTATTCCATCTTGCTCCTGTATATTGGGGGTAACCGTTTCCGATAGCAATGTGCACGCCAGGAAACTTCTCATCTTGTAGCAAGTTTCCAGTAAATTTTTTTAAAGCTATATTTGTTCCAAGAGCAAATTCCCCAATCCTATTAGCATTCTTGTCTTGTTTCATGTAGCTTTTTAACTCAGCTTCAAGTTTTTTGTTTTTGCATATTAGTTTGGTTACCTTACTATTTTTTATTTGTATGTAAATCGGAGTTTTACTTAGCAAGCCATAACGCATACCAAAATAGTCCCCTATTGAGCCGTCTATTATGGCTATGCCATTTATGCTTTTTACGCAGGTAAAAACCTCGCCATCTGGTAAATTACTCCATCCGCTTTTATCTTTAGTTATATCACCGTCACATACAAGCCATTTTATTTTTGGAGAGAATTCTGCCAGCAGATTCGTTCCCCGCCTTGCGATTACTTTTATCTTTTTTGCTTTTTTTAGTATATCATAAACCCTTTTAGAAATTTTTTGGATAAGTTTATAGTCACTGCACATTCCTTCTCTCATAAGTCTCTTGTCAATGTCAGGCATATGAGCTTGTCTACAATGTTTCGGGGCAAGTTTTATTATAGGCATTCTCAGCGCGTTTTTCTCGCCTTTTTGAGAGCTAGCTATATAAAATACAGCTGTAGAGTTTTTAACGGAATTAGCAATCTCCTTTGGCAGTTTTTTAAGCGGCCTTTTGCCAAAATGTTCCAGAACAAATAAAGTAATTTTTTTAGTTATTTTTGCAGTCTCTTTTTTTAGTGTATTAGCAATTTGCAATGCTTGCCTGTCAGCAACTATAACAACCTTGTCTTTGGGTTTTATACGCATGCAATTTATAACTGCTTGTCTTGCGCCTTGCTGTATTGTTCCCATATTATGGGCCTGAGAGGATTCGAACCTCTGATCTTCTCCGTGTAAGGGAGACGTCATAACCACTGGACTACAGGCCCTAAATTAGCATAATTGTATCTTTTAAATATTTTCCTAATAAAGCAATCAAAACTTTTAAATACACTTTTTTATACCTTACTGTATGAAAATGGCAGAAAATGGATATGATGGCTTGTGCAAGAAACTTGTTGAAGTGATAGCCAGCAAACAAGAGGCAAGAAGGGGTCAGAATTATGAGAAAAACAAGCATGAGGTAATAAAAAGTTTTAAAGAAGCACTCAAAGAGTTAAAAGGCCATTATAAAACAAAAGTCAGCATAGACTTTTTAATTGATTTAGCTTATAGTGCAGTAGAATTAACAAAAAAGCAAATTTATGATAAAGTAAGATGGCTTGTTAAAAACGCGGAAATAAACATAGAAGACAGCAATTATTACTACAGCAAATGGCATAAATATGGCGACGGAACATTAAGAAAAATACCATCACAAACTGCTTTAACATTTCTAGCAGTCTAGAGTTTAGTGTTATTTGCTGTTTTCTGTTCACAATTCTGGCGTATATATTAGGAAAAATGGCAGAAAAAAAGGAAAAGGAAAAAGGAACAGACGAGAATTTAGAAGAGAAGAAGGAAGAGAAAGAAGATGGTATACTAGAAAAGGAAGTAAGTGCAAGAGAAATTCCTGCCGAAGTTAAGAGAGAACTTGAAAAGCTAAAGACAAGATTGCAGTCTTTTCAAAAGCACATCCTTAAACGTTTCCCTTTTATTAATTCTATTGGTTTGCTACCTCCGCAAGCATCAAAAATCATTGAAGAGGAAGAGGAAATAGAAACAGGTAAGGAAGGCAAGGAAAGCAAGGAGGAAGGCAAAGAAGGCGAAGAAAAGCTTATTCATTTGCTTATTTTGCTGCCAGACGAGAAAGAAAAAGAAATACCAAAGATTAAAGCTGAAGCAATAAAGCTGACTGAAGCTCTTAAGCCGAAGATATGGGTTCATGTTAAAACAATTCAGCAAATTTGGGAGTTATGCTTTGACAGCAAATATGAATTAGTTGATGCCATAGCAATGTCTTTTCCGCTCTATGATAAAGGTCAACTTGGCGCATTGAGGGTAACTTCCATACACAGAACGCTTGTACTAAAAAAATTCGAGCATTACATAGTGAGTTATGTTATAGGTGGCTCAATTGTTAGGGGCCAAGCAACCAAAACAAGTGATCTTGATGTATTTGTTATAGTTGACGATACTGATGTCAAAAGGATGACAAGAGTAGAGTTAAGAGAAAAACTACGCGCAATAATAATTCGCTATGCCTTTGAAGCATGTGACATTGCTGGAGTTAAAAATACGCTTCATCCGCAGATTTATATTTTGACAGAATTTTGGGAAAATGTAAGAGACGCTAATCCTGTCATCTTTACTTTTATCAGAGATGGTGTTCCCTTATATGATAGAGGAACATTTACGCCTTGGAGGCTTTTGCTGAAGATGGGTAAAATAACAGGTACGCCAGAAGCTGTCGAGAAGTTTATAGCCATAGGAACAAAAATTATAGAAGATATCAAAAACAAGCTTAATGATATAGTTGTATCAGATTTATATTATTCTGTTCTTATGCCAAGCCAAGGAGTTTTAATGCTTTATGGTCTTGCGCCACCAACGCCAAAAGAAACTGTTGATTTAATGCGCAAGATTTTTGTTGAAAAAGAGAAATTGCTTGAGGCAAAATATATTGCTATATTAGAGAAGGTATTCACACTTTACAAGCAGTTTGAACATGAAAAAATTAAAGCAATAAGCGGTAAAGAAATTGATATTTTGCTTAAACAAGCGGAAGAATATCACAAGAGGCTTAAGAAACTTGTTGAGCAGGTAGAAAAGAAAGTTGGTGAAAAGACTGTTTTAAAGCTTTATGAAGACGTAATTCCTTTAGTCAAGAACATAGTTAGAAAATCTAGCGAGCAAGAACTTGTAAAGAGATTTGAATCAGAGGTTGTTAAAAAAGGCAAACTGCCAAAGACAAGTTTAACAACATTGCAAGAAATTATCAGGGCAAAAAAAGATTACGCCAAGGGAAAACTTAGCCATGGAGAAATTGATAGAGTAAGGAAAGACGCTCAAGAACTTATAGCATCATTAACAGAATACACCCAACGCAGAGAGTTGCTTGAGGCAGAGAAAATAAGGTTTAGCACAAAAATTGCAGGCCATGACGGTGAACTCTATTTGTTCGAGAATACAATCTTTGTTATCCCTAACTTAAAAGAGGTTGAAATTAAAAAAATAGATTTAGAAAAAGGTAGTATTACTAAAGCAGAAAAAAATGAACTTGATGAGGTAATAAGGAAAGCCCCAAAAAAAGGCAAATTGACTCCTACTATTCTCAGCAAAATTGAAAAGCTTATTGGAGAAAAAGTAGAGATAGTCCTTTAACAAATGCAAGGCATAATCCTAAGTTTCAGACGTGGAAAGCATACGTACAAGCCAAGACAATTTATAATTAGTGTAAATGGTATTACATCAAAGCAGGAAGCAATAAAGCTTTTGCAAAAGAAAGTTATATGGAAGTCTCCTCAAGGCAAAGAGATAAATGGCAGTATAACAGCCTTGCACGGCAATAAGGGTCTTGCAAGAGCAGTATTCGAAAAAGGACTGCCAGGTCAAGCTATAAATAGCAAGGTAGAGATAAGCTAACAGACACCTAAAGGCAATACAAAAGTATTTAATACATAAAATACTTGGAACTTTGGAGTTAGAAGAAATGAAATATAGATCAGCACAAGGAATGCTGATATCTTTTGAGCAAAAAGTTTATGAAGGTCAGCCTTTGTCTTTTGAAGATATTCCAAAAATAAAGGAAATTGTTGATTTGTTTAATACAAGACATAGCTATTCTAGTTTGGAAATCATTTCGCAAATTTTAGATAAAGATATTGAAACAAGGAAAAAGAAAGGAGTTAGCGACCCAATTGCTGTATTAAATAACTATTTTAATATTGCTATAGACATATATCATAAAAGATATTTTGGGGAGGTTAAAGAGAAAGCATCTGATAAAGTGGGTACAGTTATGCAAGGGATTTACGAAAAAATGAGGGCAATTATTTTTAATGAATTCGATAAATTGTCAGATATTACTGAGCGGAAATTTCTTAGTGGGAAAATTAAACGGGAAGGTTATTTACAGGAAATGAACAGATACTACAGGCTAGCTTGTAGTTATTGGCCATAGAAAAGGTTTAAAAATTACTTATCCTTATATTGAAAAATGGCGTTGAGAAAAGCATCAATTTATAAAAAAGTAAAAAGGCCTTATACTCGAAAGAGCAGAGTTAAAGGTAAAAGTTTTGTTAAAACAATTCCTCCAGGGCATATTGTGAAGTTTGTTATGGGTGACATTGGAAAGCAGGCAAAAGGAAAGTTTTCTTTTGCTTTAAACTTGGTAACCAAAGAAGCAGTCCAGTTGAGAGATAATTCTATAGAAGCTGCAAGACAGCTTATTAAGAGGCATTTAGAGCTGAATTTTGGTGCTGATTATTATTTTGCTGTATCAATTTATCCGCATCATGTTTTAAGAGAGCATAAAATAGCAGCAGTCGCGCAATCAGACAGATATTTTTCTGGAATGAGCCACTCTTTTGGTAAAGCTGTTGGTATAGCTGCTCAAGTAAAGCCAGGCACAAAGATTTTTAGGATAGAAGTGAGCCAAAAGTCAGCAATTCCGATAGTAAGGGAAATTTATCATAAGGCTATGCCGAAACTTGGTTGCAATGCAAGTGTTGAAGTCGAAGAACTGCATAAGTCTGCATAAGTGATTCTCCTGATTTCCTGTTTGAATGAGGTCACAAAGTAAATGGAATTCATTACTGATTGTGAAGGGCCTATATCGAAGAATGATAATGCCTTGGAACTAGCAGCCAATTTTTTGCCAGAGGGTGAGAAATTTTTTACCCAGCTTAGCCGGTATGATGACTTCTTAGCATTGATAGGGAGAGAAGGCTATAAGGCAGGCGATACTTTGAGGTTGATTCTCCCATTTTTGAAAGCTTATGGTACAACTGACGAAAAAATCGTAGAGTATTCAAGGAAGAATATCCTTTTAATGCCTGGTGCGAAAGAGACACTCCGTTTCGTTCAGAAGAGGATGCCTTCCTTTATTGTTAGCACAAGTTACCAGCCTTATGTGCGAGCGCTTTGTGAAGCGATAAAGTTCCCTCCGGAAAGTGTCTATTGCACCGAGCTGAATATAGATAAATATAGTATCTCAAGAAAAGAGGTCGGAAAAATTAAGGGATTCACAAGAGAGATATTGTCTTATCCTTTAATAGAAGTTTCTGAAATTGACAATTTAAGTCATCAGACTAAAAAGGTCATAAATAGACTGGAAGAGATTTTCTGGAAAGAAATAGTATCTATGGAATCGGGTAAAATGTTAGAAGAGATTAACCCGATTGGAGGTCGAGAGAAAGTCATTGCCATAAAAGATAGTCTAAAGAAGACTAACACCAGTCCGTCGGATGCTATGTATATTGGAGATAGCATTACTGATGTAGAAGCATTAAGTTTCATAAGAGAAAACAAGGGATTAGCAGTCTCTTTTAATGGTAACAGGTATGCAATTGAGACTGCGGAAGTAGCCTGTATTTCAGAAAATACAGTTCCAATTTCGCTTATTGCAGATGCTTTTTCCCAGGGAGGTAAGGAGAGGGTAATGGAGCTCGTTAAAAACTGGGGATACGATGTCTTTAAGAGTGGATTTGTTGATAAGGAATTGGCAAAGAGAACTTTATCTTTATATCCTGGAGAGCTCCCTCTACTTGAAGTAGTAAGTGGAAATAATATAAAACGTCTCATCTCTGAGAGCGAGAAATTCAGGAAGAGGGTGAGGGGTGTGGCAGGAAGTCTTGGATAGAAGAATAGAAAATGGATGTAGTCTCCATAGGTGCACTAAACATCGATTTAGTTGCCAAAGTAGATAGGTTTCCCAATCCTGACCAGGAGACTGTAATCAGGAGCTGGGATATGGTTGGCGGTGGTTCTGCTACCAATGTTGCCTGCGGGATTTCCCGTTTAGGTTTAGCTTCTGGGTTCATCGGAAATGTGGGAGGAGACTATTTTGGACAAGTCCTGAGGGATGGCTTTAGAAGGGAAAGGGTCGATATATCATGCTTAAGAGTTTGTAACGAGTTTTGCTGATATCAATTTTTTGCTACTTTGCTAGCTTGTTTTTTACAAAATTATCTATAAAAAGATTTAAATATGACACTTCTTTTTTTAAAGACGCAAGCTTTTAAAAATGCAGGCTGTTAAAGAAAAAGATTTTGAGGCAAGAGCAAGATATTTTGGAGCAAAGGACTTCAGAGAAGGCGGTCGTGAGCATGAGTTTGATTTTCTCGGCGTTAAAGTTCATTATATGGTAGCGCATGGAAAAGGCAAAAAGAGAGGTATTCCAATTGGCGGTCCTTTAGGTGTAAATTATGTTTCTAGAGAAATGGCTGAAATTGCAAAAAGTCATGATTTTCCCCATGGCGGTGATGCAAACTATTTCAAAAGGGCTTTAAAAGGTTACACTCCAATTAAGAAGCTTAGGTTATTGGAAAAAATAGTAGGCATATTAATCCTTGTTTTTGCTTCATCTTTTATTTCCTTCGGTTATTTGACAATTTCAAATAAAATAACAGGATATGCTGCCTTAAATACACCCTCAAAGACGCCATTAGCAAGCTTTTTTATAGTCTCTCTAATCTTTCTAGTCTCTGCTGTGGTAATATTTAGGCTATTCTTCAGAAAAAAATAACACTTTAGAAAAAAATCACTTTAGAAAAATTTATTAACTTTAAAGCTTTCTTTCTTTTGAAAAAAGGAATAAAAGAAAAAATGGCCTCAATTGTTTGGTTAAAAGCAATCGATAAAGATGATGTTGATGTAGCTGGCGGCAAGGGGGCTAATCTTGCTGAGTTATACAACCTTGGTTTGCCAGTTCCTCCAGCCTTTATAGTTACTGCTCAAGCATATAAACAATTTCTTATTCAAGAAAAGCTAAGCGATAAAATTAATGCTATCCTTTCTGGTATTGACATTGAAAATACTGTTGAACTTGAAAACAAAGCTAGAGAAATACGAAAAATTATCATTAAAGCCAAAATGCCATATGCCTTAGAAAAAGAGATTCTTGCAGCTTACGATGGCCTTAACATAAGCGAAGAACTTATACGGGAGGCAATGGTTGACGTAACAAATCTGATAAAAGCAGGCAAAGAGCCAGCATTTGTTGCTGTTAGGAGCTCGGCTACAACTGAAGATCTTTCTACAGCAAGTTTTGCAGGACAGCAGGAAACTTTTTTGAACGTTAAAGGTAATACAACATTAATAGAAGCCATTAAACACTGCTGGGCCTCTCTATTCACTGCTAGAGCCATCTATTATAGAGAGCGCAAAGGATTTGAGCATGCTAAAAGCTTTATTGCGATTATTGTTCAAAGAATGGTAAATGCAGATAAAGCTGGCGTTATTTTTACAGTAAATCCTTCCACAAACAAGGACGAAATTGTTATAGAGGCTTGTTTTGGACTTGGCGAAGGAGTTGTAAGCGGCGCAACAGTCCCGGATTATTATGCTGTAAATAAGCCAAATTTGAAAGTCATCGGAAAAAAGATAAGCCGCAAGTCAATTTATTTTACAAGAGATTCTTCAGGTAGGACAATAAAAACTGACTTGCCTTTCGATAAGATAAATCAACAAGTTTTAACAGAAAGCGAAATAAAAGAGCTCGCTGATTATGCCATAAAAATAGAGAAGCATTACAAAACAGCTCAAGATATTGAATTTGCTATTGAAGGTAGTAACCTTTATGTTCTGCAAACAAGACCTGTAACAACGCTTGGAAAAGAGGCTAAGGCTGTTGCTATTACTGGAAAAGTGCTTATAGAGGGCCTTCCAGCCTCGCCTGGAATTGCTTCTGGCGTTGTGAAAATAATTTATAGCTTGGACGAGCTGTCAAAAATAAAAAAAGGCGATGTTCTTGTAACAAAGATGACAAATCCAGATATGGTTGTTACTATGCAAAAAAGTGTTGCAGTTGTTACTGATGAAGGTGGTATGACAGCTCACGCTGCTATTGTAAGCAGAGAGATGGGTTTGCCTTGTATAGTTGGAACAATGAAAGCAACTTCAGCGCTTAAAGAAAATCAACTTGTAACAGTAGACGCAACCAATGGTAAGGTTTATGAGGGTAAAATTGAATTTCCTACTGAAGAAGTTAGCAAACTCGAAATAAAAGAAAAAGAAGAAGCTCTTTCTGTTTTGGCCATTCCATCGGTTAAACCAGTAAAAATTTACATGAATCTTGGCCAGCCAGAGAAAATAATTCAATATAAAGATTTGCAGTTTGACGGTATTGGTTTAATGAGAATTGAATTTGTGATTGCCTCACAAATAAGAGAGCATCCTCTTTATCTTATAGAAACAAAACAGCAAGATAAATATATTAACAAGCTTGCTGAAGGAATATCATTAGTTGCAAAAACTATAGCGCCAAGACCTGTTGTTGTTAGGTTTTCTGATTTGAAAAGTAATGAGTATCGTTCGCTCAAAGGTGGTGAAAAGTATGAGATTGAAGAAGCAAATCCTATGATAGGCTTTAGAGGAGTAAGTCGTTATGCTAGCGAACAGTTCAAAGAAGCTTTCAAGCTTGAATGCAAAGCAATACATAAAGTTTGTGAAAATTATAAAAATGTTTGGGTTATGCTGCCATTTGTCAGGACTACAGAAGAAGTTTTAAGGTGCTTAGAAATAATGCGCCAAGAAGGCCTTACGCGTAGCAAGACATTTAAAATTTGGCTGATGGCAGAAGTGCCAAGTATTGCTATAACGGCAGAAGAATTCGCAAAGCTACCGATAGATGGCGTTAGCATAGGGAGTAATGATTTGACACAGCTTGTTTTAGGAGTCGACAGAGATTCTGCTTTATTAGCAAAGTTGGGTTATTTTGATGAGCGCAATTATGCTGTTCTAAAAGCTATTGCTTTAATTATAAGGGCTTTCAAAAAGCACAATAAAAGTGTTTCAATATGCGGCCAGGCTCCTAGCGTTTATCCCCAAATAGTTAAATTCCTTGTTAGACAAAATATTGATAGCATAAGCGTTAATCCAGATGTAGTCAATTCTGTAAGAGCAAATGTTACGAGAATTCAAAAAGAAGTTAAAAAAGAAAAGCAGCAAGAAAAAAAAGAAAAAACAATAGAAGAGGAAATTGCTATATTAGAAGAGATGGAAGAAAAAATAGAGCGCGGTGGAATAAAGCCTTTAGAAGAGAAAGACATTAATCAATTAGGAAAAGATAGAACATGGGATACAGAAGATGAAGAAGAGATAAAAGCAGAAGAGAAAAGACGAAAAGAGCAAGAAAAAGCGAAGTTTAGCAAATTTGGCGAGTCTATTTTAGACTCTATCTTTAGCTGAAAATTGATAAAAATAAAATTGCTGAAAGAAATAGCAATGTTGATTAGGGCAACTATTTTGTAATCTGGTCTATGATCTTTGCCATGTTTCTAAGAAAGACGTCTGCTCTTTCACGCCACTCATCCAATTCTGAACCTTTGATATCTATTATTTCATTTCTAAGGATTTTATGCATTAATGTATAAATATCATTGTACCATAAAACAAATTTTGGATTTAGCATTTTCTTTTTAACAAACTGTTCTCTCAGCATATCTGCTATATGCTCTGGTGATGGGGGAACTTGTTTTGCTGCCATCAGCGCTGCATGTGCTGCATCAACAAAAGCCCAATAAAGACCTTCTAATGCGCTAAGCATAGCTGCCTTGCTCCTTGTCATATGTGAAGGTGCTCTTCCTAAAGCGATGTATATTGTTTCAGGAGTACTCTTTATTTTGCCTCTTGCCAGAAGCACTTTGAGCGGATTAAAAAAGCCTCCAAAATCTATGAGAGCTTCGCCAAACCTTATGACATTTATGGCAACAGGCTCTCCTCTTAGCATTTCATCCCACCATGTACTTAACCTAATTGAATTTATGTGCAAAGCTTTTTTGTAAGGATTCTCTTTTATTAGATTGCCGAGCTCTTCCCTATACCAAGCAATTAGCTCCTCATCCCACTGTATTGTGCAGTCGTCAATAATTATTATTATGTCAATATCGCTTTTTTCTTCTGCTACCCCTTTGGCGGTTGATCCAAATAGGATAATACTTTTTATTATTTTGTCAAATTTTGCATAAGCTTTGGTAGCAAAGTCAGAGGCTATATCCTTTCTTTTAACTAATTTTAGAGTATCTTTACTAATTTCAATCTTCTCTCCTTTGCTTAATTTGATTTTGCTTACTCCTGCTTTGCCTATTTTGATTGCTTTGTCATCCGCTTCCTTTGTTGCCATCTTTGATAAAACAAATTGCTTTTGTTTGCTCGTTTATCTTTATATTAAAATATTCCGTAAGACCTTCTTTTATTTTTATTGTTTTTTATTATTTTATTAAATCAGTCAGACTTTTAAACTTTTTTGATTGTTTTTATTTTACTTCTTGTATTCCTCTCCAACCCTTTGTTCTAACTCGCTTAGTCTTTGCTCTTTTAGTTCTCCTAGTTCATAACGAGCAGACTCCCTCTTTGTTATTGGACAGAATAGCGTATAAAGAGCAAAACCCATGGTCGATGAAAGCCCTAGAACCTTAAAAGGAATGGTATTGGCTATAGTTACAGTCGCTATAATCGAGCCTACTACTGCAGCCCAACCATATAGTCCTCTCTTAGCATACTTATTTATTTCTTTCTGTATCACTGCCTTCTTTTCTTCATATTCTTTTTTTGTCATATATTCCATTTTTGTTTGCCTCCTTTCAATTTTTATTTTTACTCAGCTGGCGTGCCAGCAAACCTGCTTTTCTTTCCAGGCATCATTCCTCCTAGTTCTGCTGGAACTCCCGCGAAGCCTGTTCCATATATACTTACATAGTGTTCAGGGAATACTGCTCCATAACCAGACTTGCTCCAGTAAGGTGCCATAATTGGATGATATAATGGACTACCTAATGCTTCTAATACATACGGATGCGGAGAGATTTTAAATTCTTTGGCAAAGCCGCCTGCTTCTGCTATAAACTTTCCGGAATAGCCAGCTTTTTCCAACTCTTCCATTATTCCCTTTACAGGCACTTTTCCCATTCCTGGAGGGAGATGCGTGTCAGCATAACCAAAGTTGTCTGTTAAATGAACATGCTTTATATAAGGCGCAATTGTTTTTGTTTCCTCAATAATTTTTTCTTCTCCGAAGCCTTCTTTCCTAAGCAAGTTTATATGACCAGTATCCCATGTCGCTCCAATATGCTTCTCGGCTTCTCTTTTTGCTTCCCCTCTGCTCATGCCTTCATTAACAGCATTTTCAACAAATTGCTTGCGGCTTTCCTCTATAAGGTTTCTTAATTGCTCTGCTCTGCTGAATGCCATGTTAGGGAAAACATTCTCTACTGATATAACAGGGGCTGTTTCTCCAAATTGCTTGTAAGCCTCGAAAGCCACATTACCTAATGTTTTTGAAGCTTTATCGATGGCGAATTCCTCAACAGGTTTATAAAATTTAGGACTAGCATATCTTAAACCTTCTATCAATTTTTCATTTGCTATATTGAGCATAAAACCAGCTTGCAAAGGTTCTCTTATTTTTTCAATCTCCTCTAAATCTGCTCTGTAACCTGCAGCAGCTTTCTCAAGCTCTGCTCTTGCTTCTTCGTCATACTCATACGCTTTAGGATATATCCCCCTTAATGCTGCATTTAAATGAGCAGACAAAGCTCTCGCTCTTTTTATACCGGCTATAGCAGCACTCCCTTCTGTTAAATCAGCTTGGCTTAGTTCTTCTCCTTTTTTCTCTTTTTCTTCAAGTTTCTGAGATATTTTCCTCGACTCCATAAATAGTGCATCTATTTCTGCTTTTCTTTCTTCAAGCAGTCTAATCTGCTCTCTCCATTGCATGTCGTTAAAATGTTCAAGTTCTTCTTTTGGGCTATATGCAACTACTTTACCTTCCTCAGGCTCAAAGCGTTCTTCTCTTTTGAAAGTAACAAGTTTGCCGCTTTCTGGGTCTACTGCAGCAACTGACTCTTGCCCTTCTTGAGTAAATTCTGCCGCAGGCAATGTTGAAGCATGTATCGTAACTGGAATATTGCCTTCAGGATTCATTTCATGGCCTCTTTCAACAGCTTCAAGAAGCCTCCTTTCTGCTTCATCGCGGTTTGTTTCGCTCCAGCCTTCTTTTGTGAAGCCTGCAGGGTCAATTACAGGAGCATGCATAGTCATTTCAGAACCAGTCAGCTTTGCTAATCTATTAATTTCTTTTAAGTGGTCTTTTGGAATTGCTTCAAGTGTTTCAGGCGATAGAACTTGCATCTCAACTGTGCGCATGCCTTCGCTTAATCTTGATGTAACTTGCTTGATTTGGTCTGCTGTCTGAGGAGAAGTTGGAGCGCCTATCCTGCCAGCACCAAACTTATAAGTATAACCAATATAATCGCCAAATTCTGGTTCAAGCGTAGAGTAGCTACCTTTGTAAAAATTCTCATAACTAGCCATAAATAAAAAAAGAATTATTCATTAATAAATCTTGCGAAACTTGCTATAATTTGCTATAACATTGGCAGGTTGATATAACAGATGTAATAATCGATAGAATCGTTGAGGATAGAATTTTATCTCTACTTTCTCTCTTTTTCTTCAAATGAAGGTGGAGATGGAAATGCCGCCATACCATGAGCTTTCTTGTAAGTATCAAAAATTTTAAAGCAAAGCTCTTTAGCTATTTTTTCCGCAAATTCTCTTACAACACTTTCTTCATAGGAGTCCTTTCTTATACCTTCTTCCTCGAGCTTTTTAGCTTTCTTTTTCTCTTTTTCTTCTTCTGTTTCTTTTCCTTCTTCTTTTTCCTCGCGCTTTTCTTTCAGCTTTTTTCTTAAGCCAAATACATCTGCAATCCCTTCTCCTAAGGCAACAAATGGGTTAACCTCTCCTTTTCTCTCTTTTTCCTCTTCTGTTTCTTTTTTTTCTTTTTTTGAAAAATATTCTATATCTTCCGTTAGCTGTTTAAGGCTTTCTTCTGTAACGTCTTTCGCAATTCCTAAGAGATAACCTAAATCTTCTTCTTCAATCTTTTTATGGAAAAGAGTAATTTCGTCTTCATTTAATGCATATGCTCTAAATTTAACTTCTGACCTGCCACCATGGACATAGTGTTGGGTTCCGCCGATTTTTACTGCTCTTGGTATGCCTCTAAATAGGAGGTCAATAAATACACAAGGGTAATATTTTCTTAGCTCAAGTTTTGCAAATCTTTCAGGCAAATTTTTGTTTTCTGCTTCGTATTTGACATCAATTTCTTTTTTGCTAAACAAAGCAAGCTCAAGAATCATTGTATTGAATGCTGTAACCAACGCTGGTGTTTTTGTTTCCTTCATTCTTAATTGCTCAGCTGCCTTAAGATAGGGCTTGACCCAACTTGTGTAAAGTTTTAAAGTATTGACTTGGGTTTTAAGATAGCTCCTCTCAATTTCATATCTTTTTTTAAGTTCTGTTTCGGAACGCTTCAACCATTCAAAAAATTCCGCTACTCTAGGTTTTAAAATTCTTCTGACTCTTTCATTTAAATCTATCGCATCAACATCCTCGGGGGAGCGAGCAGTCATAAAAGCGTCTCTTAGCGTTGTAAAACCATATTGGTTTGTCATGGCATTTATGCTGCCTGTTCCTTTGTTGGCATCCACATTATCCATCCATCTATGCTTAAGGGCAGATATCCCTATTTCTTTTGTTGCCTCATCTTCGCTTTTAACATTTTCATAGTCTTTCAGTCTTATCTCCCATTCTTTCAAGTCGTAAATAATGTTGACTACGCTTTTTATTACAGTATTTACATCACCTAAAATTTTTATGCCTGTTTCTTGCATTTTTGTTGCTCTTGCACCCAAGTCACCAAAATAACCAGATCCGGGAGAAGCTGCAAAATTGTCCACAAGCTTTTCGACTTCGAGGTCGAGGCCCTGCATAAAATCAAGAATCCAGAAATATACAGGTTCTAAAGCTTCAGCAAAACTATCATAAACAAGCTTATTCTCCCATAAAGGCTCCTTATACTTTTTAGTTTTTTCGGTAACTTTTTTGACTATTTCATCAATTTCCATTTTATTGTTTTCAACCAAAATATTATTTTCAACCAAAAAATATAAAAGCTTAAGGCTTTTTATACATTTCGATTTAAAATGAGGATGGCAGTTTTAATTGCAACTGTCTCACTTTTAATTTTAATCTTAATTGTACTTAATGGTTGTGTACAAGACATGCAACAAAAAGAAAAGGAGGCGAAAATGGCAGATGTTTTACTTATAATAGCTCCCTCAAATTTCAGAGATGAGGAACTTTTTGATACAAAAAATGTTATAGAGAAAGCTGGTCTAACTATAATTATAGCCAGCAAAACCGTAGGAATAAAAAAAGGGATGTTTGGAAAAACTGCAGAAGCGAAACTTGCACTTAGCGAAGTTAACGTAACAAACTACAAAGCAATAGCTTTTATTGGCGGTCAGGGTTCTGCAGCTTATTTTGATGATGCAACTGCTTTAAAAATAGCGAAGCAGGCAGCAAGTAAAAACAAAATAACAGCAGCAATATGCATAGCACCAGTTATATTGGCAAATGCAGGCATTTTGCAAGACAAAAAAGCAACAGTATGGGATGATGATGCGCATACATTCAGCTCCAAAATAATAGAAAAGGGTGCCAACTATACAGCCAAAGATGTAGAAAAAGACGGCAATATAATAACAGCAAATGGCCCGCAAGCTGCAAAAAGGTTTGGCAGCGCGATAGTTAGCGCTATCAAGGGCTAAAACTAATAAAAAAAGAACAAAAAACTGAAATGAAAATTAATTTGATTTTTCTATTAGTAACAGCAATAATCGCAGCTGATCGCCTTACAAAAATTTTTGCACAAGGCTGCAATCCAATTTTTTGTATAAAGCGCAGCGTAAATTATGGAGCAGCATTTGGCCTCTTACAAGGAGCAACCACTCTGTTTATAATAGTAGCGGTAATACTTATTCCTCTACTCATCTACTTTTTGTGCAAGACAAAATCAAATTTACTAAGAGCAGCTCTTGCATTGATAATTGCTGGCACCATTTCAAATTTAATTGATAGGCTTATATACGGCTATGTTATTGATATAATTTCCCTTAACCTTTTTGCTTTTCCTTCTTTTAATATGGCTGATGCTGCTAACACAATTGGCGCCGCACTTCTTATAATTTATCTTTGCAAGAAATAAATAGTTGGGGCTATTTAGCTAGCTAATCAAGATGCGCATATTTCTCAACTTTACTTTTAACAGCTTTGTAGTACTCTGCTTTTTTTTGCCAAGGCCTTGCGGACCTCTCAAGTCGTGTAATATATTTCTCAAGACCATGCTTTTCGATGCCTTTTCTCGTGTCATATGCGCCTGCGTAGTAAGCAAGTATAGCTGCATCAGGACCGAATCTTTCATGTAATTGAGCTATTTTTGTAGCCCCGACAAAGATATTCCATTTTGGGTCAAATTTTATTTCTTCCCAAGCGGGAATAGCCATGCCATAACGCGCTGCTGCATATTTTTTAGCATCACAGTAACCTTCATAAGTAATTTGCATTATCCCGAAAGCACCTTTGTTGCTTTTAGCATCTTCCCTAAAGTTGCTTTCTCTTTCTGCATGCGCATAAAGTAGTGCTTTTTTTACTCCTGTTACGCGGCTTGCAAGATCAAAATGCTTTTTTAAAAACCGCTCTGGATTTCTTTCAGGATAATGAATACATCTAAAATCAAGCCCACTTTGATCTTGGATTTTGGTTGAAGAGTAGGAAGGAGAAACGCTATTTTTGCTTTCCTTTTCTACTTCATTCTTTTTATTTTTTAAAGCAAAAGCTAACGGAAGTGATAGCAACAGGAATGCTATTACAGTATTCTTGAATTTCTTGGGCTTTTTAGCCCCTCTAATTTTGTTAAATCTTTCAAATGCATATACTTTCGTGTTCATTTTCTATTTTGTTACTACTTTAGAGTATATATAATTTAAAAATCTTTTGGTTGCTTAGCTTGGTCTAGAGCAAACCTAAAAGAGAAAGAGCATAGAAAATTGCTCCAATTATAATTCCAGCAAGCAGCATTATCATACCATGTTTTATAGCATTCTCTTTAGCTATCCTCCCAGTGAAAATTCCCAAAAGGAAAAGTATAGAGGCTGCAATTAAAAAAGCAACGTAATAAGCAACATTAATATTAATTACTTCCCCAGAGGAAAAGAAAAAAGGCAGCAATATAAAAAATGCTACAATCATAGGCGATAAGCCGTTAATAAGAGCTACAATAAAAACATTCTCCCTTCCTCTTTTAGTAACTAATGTTCCATCTACTTTTCTTAAAAGATGCCTTTCTAATTCTTTAATAGATTTTTTGGTTTCTGCTCTTTCAGCAACATAAGCTCCAAAGATTCCAGAAATAAACAGAGCAATAGCAGCTCCAACACATGGAAGTATCACAAAACGTGGGTCCCTGACATGTGCTACAAAACTAACAAGAATGATGCCTAATATTGTTAATGCACCATCAAAAGAATTTACTATAATATACCTTCTAATTATTCCGTGTTCTTTTAGGAGGCTTAAAAAAGTTTTAATGCCCATTTTTTATCTTTTATCACAACTTATACAATTTATACGTTAAGCAGAATAAAATTATGCAATTATTTCTTTTTTTCCAATGACAATATAATCAATAGAGTGTATAACTGCTCCAAAGCGGCTTATTACTTCTTTTACTCTATCAAAGTCTACATTTGGACCTTCTAGTATTATTTTAACGCTCTCTGTTTTTTCGTCTACAGCATATACTGAGATGCTTAATCCTATAACACTTTTTTCTGCACATATAGCTTTTCCAAAGACTACTATATCCGGTTTATGCGGCTTTAATACATCAATGGTAATTTTTTTTACAGGCTCTTCTCTTCTGTGCCCTGCCATACTGAATACATCATCAGTTATACCATTTGCGTGCTCTTTTTTTTTGCGATCTGTCATATTCTTAAGTTTTAGAGGCTATTCTGGTTTAAAAATCTTTTCGTTTAAGTTAAGTAAGATATTTAAACTTTAAACTGCTCTTCAGAGTATGTTAAAGAGGTTAAAGAAGGTAAAGACGCTAAAAGACAAAATTTTTGCTTACGCACTAGAAAATGCTATTGCGCATGATGGCAAAACAAAAACTGATGTCGTGCTGTCAAAACTTTTTCAAGAAGGCCTTCGCAAAGAAGATATAAAAGAAGTCCTGCCATTAATAAAGGAAATTGTCGATTACACAAATAGATTATCTAAGGAAAAACAAGAAAAAGAATTTGATAAATTGCAAGGTATCATAAAGAAAAAAGTTAGAAAGGAAGAGCTTGCTGGCTTGCCCAAAGCAAAGAAAGGAGCTGTTATGTTAAGATTCGAGCCATCACCAACAGGACCTTTACATATTGGTCATGCTTTAACCTTGCTTTTAAATTATATTTATAAGTTGCTCTATAAGGGCAAACTAATTTTGCGATTTGCAGACACAAATCCGGGACAAATAGATAAAAAGGCTTATGAAATGATAGCAGAGGATGCAAAATGGCTTACAAATAACGGCATTGACAGCATCATATATCAATCGGATAGGCTAAAAATTTATTATGATTATGCTGCAAGGATTATAAAAAAAGGAGAAGCTTATGTCTGTATATGTAAACCAGAATACTTTAGGCAACTAGTTAATGCAGGGAAGCCTTGCCCATGCAGAGATCTTCAGACGGAAGAACAACTTAAAAGATGGAAAAAAATGTTTTCTGGATACAAAGAAGGCCAAGCAGTTCTGCGCATAAAAACTGACCTAAAAGCAAAAAATCCTGCAGTAAGAGAATGGCCCGCCTTTCGTATTTGTAAAGCAAGGCATCCAAGAAACATAAAACAGCGTGTTTGGCCATTAATGAATTTTGCTGTAGCAATAGACGATGCTAAACAAAGCATAACTCATGTTATCCGAGGCAAAGACCATGTTGTAAATACTGAAAGACAGCGCTATATTTATCGCTATCTCAATTTTAAAGAGCCTGTTTTTATTCATATAGGCAAAATAAATTTCAAAGGTATTAAGTTAAGTACAAGAAAAACGGCAGAGGCAATAAAAAATAAGCAGTATAGCGGATGGGACGACATAAGATTGCCATTTATCCAAGCATTTAGGAAGCGTGGCTTGCAGGCAGAAGCTCTCAAAAAGTTTACAGAAAATACAGGTTTAAGCAAGGTAGACAAAACTGTTGACTATGACGAATTCATGTTAATGATTTACGCATTTAACAAACCATTTATTGAATCATCAAATCGCTACTTTTTTGTTCGCAATCCAATAAGAATAAAAATAAAAGGTGCGCCAAAACAGCAAGCAAGATTGCCTTTGCATCCTAACATAGCCAAAGGTTACAGAAAATTCGAAACAGCAGAGCAATTTTACATCACAAAAGAAGATTACGAGCAGTTGAGTGAAGGCAAGATATACAGGTTAATGAACTTGCTTAACTTTACAAAAAACAAGGAATTACATTTTCATTCTCTTAAGTTAAATGCTAAGCTGAAAGCAAAGTTAATACATTGGCTGCCTTGTCAGCAACTTATAAAGACAAAAGTTTTGTTGTTAGATAGTAACTATGCTGAAGGTCTTGCTGAACCTAACATAAAAAAACTCAAAGAAGGCAGTATAGTTCAGTTCGAACGCTTTGGATTTTGCAAGCTTATCAAAAAAAACAAAGAATACGAATTTTGGTTTACACAAAAATAAAACAGCATAGAAACTTTTTTATAGCGCTTTGATTTATTTCTCGCATGCCCCGATAGTGTAGCCCGGTCAAGCATACAGCCCTTTCAAGGCTGTGACACGAGTTCGAATCTCGTTCGGGGCATTTTATACTAATGACAAAACGAAAACATTTTAAATTATGCTTTCCTTTTAAAAGAAATAAAAAATGAAACGCTCTTCACGAAGGTGGAAAAAAAGATGGCAGATGCGCTGGAAATGGCAGCGCAAGCGCATAAGGAAAGAAAAGCGCAAGCGGCGCGAAAAGAGGGAAGCCGCCGCAAGATAACAATAACGAAAATTATAAATACCCCAAATTGTAATCTAAAAAGGAGGTAGCAATATGGCAAAAGCAAATTTGCTTGTTACATTTGATCCTACACACGCCGAAAGTGCTAAGAAAGAGATAGAAAGTTTACTAAAAGAAGTAAAAGTAAAAGCAGATGTACTTTCTTGCGAGGAAGGTTTAGCAGAAGTCAGCGTAGGAGACGCAAGAAAAGCTGTTTTGGCCTTGAGAAAGCTAAAGAAAGATAAGTTTGAGCATACATTTCATTGGACGCCAATAGACCATTGGTGTAAGGCAACGATACCAGAAATGCAAAAAGTTATTAAGGGTTTAGCTAAAGATATTAATGTGAAAGAAAAGTGGAGAATGGATTTAGGCAGAAGGAAGACAAAAGAACATGAGAGAGACTTAATAATTAAGCTGACAGATGTTGTTGATAGGCCAAAAGTTGATTTAAGCAAACCAGATAAAATAGTTAAGGTAGAGATCATTGGAGATAAAGCAGGAATAGCGCTCTTGAAAAAGGACGAGTTGCTAAATGTAGTCAAGTAGGCGATAAGCAAAAGCTTTTTTGTTTCTTTTGTACTTTTTCTTAATCTTAATTATAGAAGGAATTGATTAATTAGGATAGTAAGATTTATAGCTGTTTTACTCTTCTAGTCTAAACTTTATGTAATTCTCGCCAAGCAAATCGGTAATCTTTTTAATTTTGTTCTGTACATTCTTATGTTGAGGATTATACTTTGCTACTTTTAAATAAAGTTTTAGGGCATCTACATATCTCTCAGCATTTTCGTAGAAAAAAGCTAAGTTGAAGCAATAAATAGCCGCCATTTTTGGATTTGGATCTTTCATTCTTGTCGCACTTTTAACTGCTTCTTCCTGCAATTTTATACATCTTTCAATGTTAGACTTCTCTATCTCCTCGTCTCCATCAAAAGCCATTAAAGGTATCCCATCGTCATCGATGAATTCCGGTCTTCCCATCACCAAACCAGAAAAAGCAACTTTATAAATATTATTATTTTTCACATTTAGTAAGATTTATAAAAAACCAAATACTGCAACTACCATAATGGCAAACACAAGCGAAATATGGACCGAAAAGTACAGGCCAAGAGATTTTTCTGCTATAAAAGGGCAAAATGAAATAGTGAAGAGGATTAGAGCATTTGTTTCTGCCAAAAACATGCCTCATCTGCTTTTTGCTGGTCCTGCAGGCACAGGCAAATCATCGCTAAGCTTAATTACAGTAAAGAAACTTTTCGGCAAAGCATGGCGTGACAATTATCTTGAACTTAATGCAAGTGATGAAAGAGGAATAGATGTTATAAGGCAAAAAGTTAAAAACTTTGCAAGGACAAAAGCATTAGCAGATGTTCCCTTCAAAATAATATTTCTTGATGAGGCAGATGCTTTAACAAAAGAAGCACAACATGCCTTAAGAAGAACAATGGAAAATTATACGGCAACTTGCCGTTTTATTCTCTCATGCAATTTTTCAAGCAAAATTATAGACCCTATACAAAGCAGATGTGCTTCATTTCGCTTTACCTTACTTAATGAAAATGATATCGCACTTATAATTAAAGATATAGCAAAGAATGAAAAATTAAATTTTGATGACAAAGCAATAAAAGCTTTATATAGCATAAGTGAAGGCGACTGCAGAAAGGTTATCAACTTATTACAGGCGACTGCATCTATAAGTAAAAACATCACAGAACAGCTAATTTACAAAATTGTTGCAGCTGCAAAGCCTGCTGATATTAAAGCAATAATCAAAACAGCCTTGGATGGTGACTTTCTTACGGCAAGGAAAAAATTGCTTGATATAATGCTAAAACAAAGTGTGGCAGGACTTGATATAATCAAGGCGATGCAGAAGGAGGTATGGAATTTGAATATAGATGATAACACTAAAGTCAAGATGATAGAGAAAATAGGAGAAACAGAATTTAGACTTGTTGAAGGCTCAGATGAATTTATTCAGTTAGAGGCCTTACTTGCAAGTTTTGTTCTTGCTGGAAATAGTTCTTAAAGCATAAATTATTTAAACTTACGTATATAAATTTAACTTTATGGCAGAGAAATTAAAAGATAAGGGAGTTATTCCTGACGAACTTCTTGAAGTACTAAGACTTACTTCTCCCGGCAGGCCTTTACGAACTGCCATAGATGAAATTTCAAAAGCAGGAAGAGGGGCATTAATAGTTGTTGGAGATATGGTACAAATTCAAAAAGTTATCGATGGTGGTTTTGACGTAAACTGTACTTTTAGTCATCAGAGGCTTATGGAATTATGCAAGATGGATGGAGCAGTTGTAATCGATAAGGATTGCAAAATAATTCTTTTAGCTAATGCATTGCTTGTTCCAGACACATTAATAAAGACAACCGAAACAGGAACAAGGCATCAGGCAGCAGAACGAACAGCTAAGCAAACAGATTGCTTTGTTATTGCTATCTCTGAAAAAAGGCGGACAGTTACTTTATATTATAGAAATATGCACTATGTGCTAAGAGATCCGCAAGGATTGTTAAGTAGGTCGGCTGAAGAGAGTAGGATGCTTGAAAAGCATAAGGAAATCTTTAATGAATTGGTGTTAAGACTCGATTTCCTAGAATTAACAAATCTTCCGAGTCTTAACGAGGCTATACTTGCAATACAAAGAGCCGAAATAATAGCAAGAATAGCATCAGTAATAAAAAGTTATATAATAGAATTGGGCAGGGAGGGTTCTCTTGTGAAGATGCAGCTTAAGGATTTAACAAAAGGAATCGATGATGAAGAATTGCTAATACTTAAAGATTATAGCAAAAGAGATGTTTTTGCAACTAAAGTTGACTTGGCTGAGCTGTCCCTTGAAGAAGAACTTATAGAACCAGAAAATATATTAAAAACGCTTGGCTATTCTGAAAAAGAAGATGTTGTAACAAAAGGTTATAGAATGCTAAGCAAAACTGGTCTACCGGAGTCTGAGATTGAAGATATAATAAAAAAGGTCAAAAACCTCCAAACCTTAATGACAACTCAGCCGGAATCTCTAATTTCAGATAAAATCAGTAGAGAAAAATTGCTGTTTCTTCAAAAAGAGCTCTCAAAAATAAAAGAGAATATAGTCATTAGTAAAAATATTTAAATATTATGCCGAAAGGAGGATAATATATTGCATTTTTCAACACTTTCTTAATCTATAAAAATCAAAACCAATCCACCAAGAAATAAAATAATCCCAATTAGTTTAAACATTACTCTTAAATTCTTTTTTGTATAAAGCCACCTATAGAACTTAAATGCTCCTTCAGAAACGTTCTTATTATTTAAAAGAAGAATATTCCTATAGCTATAAGTACTATTAGTACTATTCCAATAATTAATTTTTCTGGGCTCATTTTTTCTTATCTTTAATAAACAAATTGAAATTTATAAAAATTATGCTTGAACGAAATATATTTAAAATTAGCTCTCTTCTTAAAAAAATGACGCAACCATGGACTGAGCAATACAGGCCAAGAGACTTAAGGGAAGTATATGGCCAAGATGACGCTGTAGCAAAATTAAGGAGTTTTGTTGCTTATTTTGAAAGGCAAAGGAAAAAAGCGGCATTGCTTTATGGTCCAAGCGGTAGTGGTAAGACCGCTTTAGCATATGCTTTTGCTTTAGAGTTAGGCTATGAGATTGTTGATTTAAATGCCTCAGATTTTCGCAATAAGGAGCAAGTTAATAGAATAATTGGCCAAGCAATAAAACAACAAAGCCTCTTTGCTAGGGGCAAATTAATACTGATTGATGAAATTGATGGTTTAAGCGGAACTAAAGATAGAGGAGGAGTAGCAGCCTTGCTAAAGTTAATTGGAACTACGAAATTCCCTGTTATTCTTACCGCTAATGACATATGGCAGCAAAAACTTAGCAAAATAAGAACAAAAGTTGAACTTATTCAGCTTAACAGGCTGAATTATATTGATATCACAGAAATTTTGCAAAGAATATGCTTAAAAGCTATGCTTGAGATTGACGAGAAAATGCTTAAGGAGATCGCTGTTAAAGCAAGTGGCGATGCTAGAGCAGCAATAAATGATTTGCAAGTGATAGCAACTCAGGCAGCAGCACAGAGAGCAAAAACAAAAATAAGGGTAGAGATAAGTAAAGAGGATATAGCTGTGCTTGGCAAAAGGAAAAAAGATGTAAGCATATCTGATGCTCTTAGGGTAATTTTAAAAGGTAAAGATGCTGCTCTTGACGCGATTGACGCCTTTGAAAATGTCGACCTTAATATAGACGATTGCTTTTTGTGGTTAGATGAAAATCTGCCTCTTGAGTATAAACAAGAAAGTCTTGCAAAAGCTTATGAAGCATTAAGCAAAGCAGACATATTTAGGGGCAGGATTAGAAGATGGCAACACTGGCGTTTTCTCACATATGTAAATGCGCTTATGACAGCAGGTGTGGCTCTCGCGAAGGAGCATGCCAATAGCGAATTTGTCTCTTATAAAAGGCCAAGCAGAATCTTGCAAATGTGGATTGCAAAGCAAAAAAATCTAATAAAAACAGCAATAGCCTCTAAACTCGCTAAAACAACTCACTGCTCTAGAAAAAAAGCTCTTGCCGAGATGCCTTATTTGCAAATAACATGTAGGAATAAAAAAATGCTTAATGATATAGCTAAAGAACTCAAACTCACCCAAAACGAGATGAATTATTTCTTATATTAAATAAAATATTAAATAGTAAAGCTTATAAAGGCACTTGCTAATTATGCTTTTGGAGGTAAAATTAAATGAAGATTACTGATCTCAGGTCAGGACAAAACAGAGTAAATGTAGAAGGAACTATCAGTGATGTAGGTGAAGTCAGAGAATTTGACAGATTTGGCAGAACAATTAGAGTTGCTACAGCAACACTAAAAGACAATAGCGGAGAAATAAATATAAGTTTATGGAACGAAGACATCGATAAAGTTAAGAAAGGCTGTAAAATAAGTGTTACTAACGGCTTTGTAAAAGAATTTCAGGGAGAACCGCAACTTACAGCTGGAAAATTTGGAAAAATTGAAGTGATAGGCAAAGGCAAAGTTACAAAAGAAGCAGAAGAATCTGTAGAAGAACCTGCCGAGGAATCCGTTGAAGAACCGGAAGAAGTTGGAGAATCCGCAGAAAAAGGCGAAGAAGACGAAGAAGAGAATGAAGGAGAAGAAGAATAAATTTTTCTCGATCTGATTAAGAAGGTTTAAATATTTTTGTTCTCTTGCTTAGACATGGACCTAGTTAGACTAGCAAAAGAAAAAAAGGCTAATTTGCTAAGACCTTTTGGTCATACTGAAGTGTTACTTTATTATGGTATAGTGGCTACTAAATTAAAAAAATTTTTACATGGCAAAGAAATAGCTGCAAAAAACTGGATTCCAAAAGGTTTTATGCCTTATCTTATCAAGAGGGGCAGCAAACTTGAGCCCTTACATGTGGAAGAATTCAATGATATCACACCACAATTTTTGGAAATAAGAGGAAAAATAGAAAATTTAAAAGACGCTAGAGCAAAGCTAACAAAAACGCAGGCTAAAATATGGGAATATTTCCTTCCGCGCAAGCTGTCTGATTTTTTTTACGCAACGAATTCTGAAGGACCGGGTAAAGAACTTGACAAAATATTTTATGATATAGACAGAAAAGGAGAAAGTGCTTCTAATGCCCAGATAGTTGCAAGTAAACTTATAGAAACTATTAAAAAGGATAAAGATTTCAAGCAGGACTATGAAATATTCGTTATGTGGACTGGCTCATCTTTCCATGTTTACCTTATGCTAAAACAAAAGATAACAAACTCTTTCTATAACAAGGAAATTCATTTTTCTAAGGACAAGCCTTTAGAATCTTTCACAGGAAGATGGGCGAATAAGATAAAGCAGGAGACAAACATAAAAGTTATTGGTGGGCATGAAAAAAAGCTTGGTTATATTAACATAGACCCGTCTCAAAGTCCGAGCGGAAAGCTAGCAAGATGCCCTTTTAGTTTGCATATGCGCACAGCTCGCGAAATTGATGGCATAGCCATTCCGCTGAAACAGGAAATGCTAAAAGATAAAAACCTTATTAAAAAGCTTGAAGCTTACACACCAGAAAAGGTTATAGCAGAACTCGACAAATTAGCTAAAAATCTGCCCTGAAAATGATACGCTATTTTGATGCTATTGACATCAGAGAAAAAGTAACAGATATTATCAATAAACTAGGCTTAAATCATATACATATTGATAGAATCGCTTGCATTCGCTCCAAAGGATCTGAATCGAGAGGAGTAATTGCAAGATGTCATGCTTTGCCAAAGATAATGCAAAAATGTCTGAATTGCGATGCCTTTTATATTATCGAAGTGCTATCTGAAAAATTTGATAAGCTAAGCAAAGAAGAGCAGACTAAGACGCTTATACACGAGTTACTGCATATTCCCCATGCGTTTGGCGGAGGTTTTCGGCACCACAACATAATGAGAAAAAAAGTTGAACAAGAATACAAAAAATTTATGAGGGGTTCTATTCTGGTTTAGTTACATTCACATTCTTTACTAAAACCATAGGCGTTGTAGTAGGTATATTAACTTCCCACCAATAAATTTGTTTTCCCTCTTTTCCTATAGCAGAGATGTTGTATAGCAGGTTTAACATATTTTCGCTTATTCTTATCTCTTTAACAGGATGTTTTATCTTGCCATTTTCAATAAAGAAAATACCATCTCTTGGGACAGTAGAAAAATCTCCTTTTGCATAGTTTTGGAAACGCGTATACCATATATTTGTTACATAAAGACCTTTTTTTACTTCTTTAAGCAACTCTTCTTTGCTGTAATTTCCTGATTTTAGAATAAGGTTACTTGGTGTTGGGACAATTAAGCCGGCATTCGCCGTAGTTTTCGTCTTATACTTTCTTGCAGTTGATGTGTTATGAAGATACGTTCTTAAGATGCCTTTATCAATAATAACATTTTTTTGTGATGGAACGCCTTCATCGTCAAATTTGACAGAATCAAATCCACCATCCAATGAGGCATCATCAATTAACGTTAATTCTTTATTTGCTACTTTTTTGCCGATTTTGCCTTTTAAGAAAGACAAACCTGCTTCAACGTTAAATGCAGAACTGGCATTTCCCACATCATTGAGCAAACACGCAAATGGTATTTGGTCAAATATAATGTCATATCTTCCAGCAGCAATCCTTTTTGGATTTAATGCAAGTTTTGCGGTAAGCGCAGCCTCTTGTGCTGCTTCTTTATACTTATATTTAAGACCATCCAATGTTCTTGAACAGCAAATGCTATGACCAGAAGCGTCTTTTCTGGCAAGAGCCCTAATTGAAAAATAAGCTTTTGTACTTTTATCTATTGCTTCAACATCTTTAGAAGATAGGAGAAATGTTTCATTGTCATCAAATTCTAAAATACCAGTACTTCTTTTTGCGCCATTATTTAAGGCTATATTAATAGCATCTTCAACATAATCAACCGCTTTTTCATTCAACTTGCTTATTCTTTCATCATATACATTTTTTAATTCTTTATACTTAAAAGGGCCTTGAGCAATGCCAAAGTAATCTTCTTTTGGTGCAAGATGCTTTATGAATTGCATAACCTTTCTGATTGTGTTATCTGCTGATTTTTTTGAGACATCTTTGAGGGTTGTTAAAGTAATCTTCTTGTCTTTCGCTAAAAAAATGTCCATATCTGCTAGGCTCTCTATTCCTGTCTTGGCTATCTTATTGTTAACAAACTTAATCTGAGAGGCTTTGCTTTTGGTTAAACTGATGATAACATTATCTGCTCTTAATTTAAGCAGTTTTTCCTTTATATAATGTGCAAGTTTTATATGTTCTGATTCCATTTTGCTTTTTAATTTTTTATTTTATTATAATATTTTTAAGCCTAATTGTGGGGCCACCCATCCATACAGGAATGCTTTGCATAGGCTCTCCCTTTCCGCATTCACCAGCATGAAACTCTACCTTTTTTGTTAAGGCATCAATAGAACTGTAAAGCTTTGGGGTTGTAATTTCAATTATAGGATTCCTTATGGGATTTTTTATTTCGCCGTTTTTAATTAGATAAGCTTCACAGCCGACATATTTTTGATTGAATCTCAAATCATCTATATTCCACTCCATAAAATTTTTAATATAAACCCCATGCTTTGTATCTTGAATTATCTCGTCTTCTGTATAATCACCGGGAAGCATAAATGTATTCGACATCCTTATTATTGCTTCAACATCAAAGTTGCATGCTCTTGCAGAACCGTTGCTTGACAAGCCTATTTGAAAAGCTGTTTCGCGATTATGCAAAAGTTCGTTTATTTTACCGTCTTTTATTAAGTATTTTCTTCTTGCCTTTACGCCCTCGTCATCATACAAATAAAAACCGTAACTATTTAGTATTGTGGGATCATCAACAACATTTACAATAGATGAGCCAATTTTTGTGCCTATCATGTCTTTCGTAACAAAGCTCTCTCCAGCTTGTGCAGCCTCTCTACCCATAATTCTGTCTGCTTCATATGGATGGCCTGTTGATTCATGTACCATAATTCCAGTAATTTCTGGTCCTACAACAACATCCATTACACCTTTTGGAGACTTTTTTCCATATAAAAGATTTTTTTGTAAAACCTTAACTTCTTGCTTGATTTTTTCTTTCAGCTTCCATTCTTTAACGCATTCCCAGCCGCGACTCTCTCCATAATGGCAGCTCCTTTGGATACTTTTTGCTCCTTCTTTGACTGTTACAAAATAAAAAAGATTAACTTGCGGTATTTCTGCCATTATTTTTATATCCTCAGAATTAACAAAATACTTTTTTGTTATGACATCTGAAAGCAAGAAGATTCTTGCTGGAACATTCTTACTTTTAATCTCTTTTTCTATTTCAAACAATTCTTTAATTTTTTGTGCTTGGCTTATGTTATTTAAATTGATTTTTTGCTTAACTTTATACTTCCTTGATAGAATTTCTGTATCCGCAAGCGATATAGGCTCTTTTATCCTGGAAGAGCATTTTGTTAGTTTAATTGCCTTACTTATAATTTCCTTTATTTTTTCTTTTTTAAATTCATTTAAAGAAATAAAGCCAAGTGCCTTATTTATTATAAACCTTATCCCCATACCTTGAACAACTCCAAGCTCTGAACCTTCAAGAATTCCATTTTTTAAAACAAAGCTGTTACCAGTATGATGCTCCAGCCTCGCTTCTGCGTAGCTCGCTCCTAGTTTACTTACGTATTTGATAGAAAAATCAGCCAAATCTTCGTACATTTTACTTCTTTGCTTTCTATATTTGAAACAAATTAAGCTTTTAAAAAGTTACTATTCCTTAAATTATATATTGTGCAAAAAATAATAATGCGGCAAAAATTAAAAAGAGTGTGGAAACTTTTTTGTCCCACCTTCTCACTTTTGCTCCGTCGAAGATTCCAAACGGCAGCAAGTTAAAAAGGGCAAGTAATGAGTTAATCATAAATCCAACCCTCGCGATTTCTGCTCTTATGAGTATAAGAGGTACGAGAAACAAAATAGCCAACGCTATGTTAGTCAGAGGTCCAGCTAAAGCGATTTTTCCTCCTTTCTTGCGGTCTACGAAGCCTGCTATCATGACTGCACCAGGAGCCGCAATAATAAAACCAAAAAAAGACATTATTATAGCAAGAATCAACATTTGATTAAATGCTCTAAATTCTGAAAAGTAGCCGTAATGTTGGGCAACAAATTTATGCGCAAGTTCATGCAGAAGAAAAGCTATTCCGACAGTAAGTGTTGAAAGGATAAACATGCGTACAAAGCTAAACAAGTTTTGAAGTCCGCTAAGTAAAATTGCAAAAGCTATCGAAATTGCAACCCACGCCTTAATCAGATCTTTGAACTCTATTGACGAAAATCTCATATTTTAAGTGAAGGAAATTATACAAAAATATCCACATAGGCTTATATAAACTTTTGGCTTTTATGCAGGAGGCGATGTTAGCGACGACATAGAAAGGTTTAAATAGCTGTCAGCATTCGATATATCAAGATTATTTTTTAATCTTAAGAAAAAGGAGGTAAATATGGGAACCATTATCGCTAAGGGCGTTGTTAAAAGAAAGAAAGGATATCTTTACTATGTAGATGCTAAGGGAAATGTCTGCGAAGCAAAGATGGCGCGCGGTGGAAGAAGAAAGAAAAAGAAGAGATAAATAAAGGCTAAGTCTTTGTCTCTTTGTCCGCCATTCCTTTGTACTTTTTTGCTATTTTTTATATTCAGTAGACTCTTTATTTTTGTATTTGGTTTTTTGTATTTATTATTATAATCAATTGTTGCTCAATTGGCGTTCTTTTCACAGTTTCAATAACACTATCCACATTTTTATCCCTATCTGTTTCTCAACTCTTGTAACTCGAGTTTCATATAGGTGTCCATTAAAGAAATTTGAACTATTAGTTCAATTAGTTTGCGCTCTTTCAAAACAAGAGAGTATCTTAGAGGCGTCATTTTTTTAACTTCTTTAAATGAATTGTTCAGCAACTCTTCTAAGTTTTCTGGCTCTGCGTTTATTTTTCTAAATTTTTCTTTGTCTTCCTCGGCTAATCTGGAATTTATGAATACGCAACGAACTTCTTTTGAATAATCACAAACAAAACTCTTCGTCAGCTCGTCCAGCTCCTCACTAGGCAATATCTTAACCAATTTAGCTTTTGTGATATCATAAAGATATGCTTTCCCGCCAGCAAAGAATGAAACAAGCAGATTGTAGCGCTTTTCTTCGTTTTCTTCCTCTTCCATAATACTATGAGTACAACTGCTTTTTTAAAATTTTGTGTCGTAAGAGAATCTAGCCGCAACTTCCGCTGCTGCTCGTACTTGATGAACTTCCGGAACTTGATAGTGTTTGTGAACATTCTGAAGGCGCTTTGTTAAAAGCAGAGCAAATAGCTTTTTTATAAGCTTCTGAGTTTCCGTATTGATAGATTGCTGTAGACCGAACTCCATTAATTATTAATGTTGGAGAGCCAGCAACTCCTGCAGAATCGCTTGCCTGTTCTTCTGCTTTCATCAAGCTCAAACCCTTGTTAGCGACACATGTCTTTATCTTATTAACATCTAATTGAGACTGCTTGGCGCCATTTTCCCAGCAAGAGCCGTCACTTCCACAGTTCTTGTTTATATAAGTGGTAAATGCCCACCACTTGTCTATTCCGTATTCGTTCAGAACACACATTTCCCTCTCGTCTTCATCTGCCTCTGGCTGGCCATGAAGCGAATTAACAGTACTGCCACTAACACTAACAATATAATGAATGCTCCACTCAACATTATCTTTCAGCAAATTGTAAACAGGAAGCATAGTATCCTCAGCTCTATTTCCATAAGGACAAAAGCTCATAACAAAAAGTTCAACTTTCGGCTTATCCGATTTAGGAATTTCTTGAGATTCTTCTTCTGTTTGTTTGGATGCTTCTTCTATTTCTTTTATTGAACTCATGCTCCCGATGTATTCACCATCTTTACTCATAAAAATAACACCGCTTCTGCCGTCACTTAAAGAAATATTTAATTTATATAGACCAGATACCTTTTCTATAGAATCAACAGTAATATCAACTCCTTGATATGTTTTGAAGAATTCAACAGCTTTTCCGCTAACACCTGCTTTTGAGACATTTCCTGTTATCACGCTATTTACTAATAAAGTTATAACTGCAACAGCAATTATTATCAAAGGTAATAACACTTTTTTTGACTTTAGCGAAGGGATAGAAAAAATTTTAGTTTTGCTCCCTTTATCTTCTTTATTTTCTTTTTCCGCTTCTGTTTCTATGCTTTTTTCTTCTTTAATCCTTTTTTTCACCATTCATATTATCTTAATTTTAATATTTATAAACCTTGCTATATTTGATAAAAGAAACAATTAAAAATATTAACATCTTATCTATTAAGGAAAAAGAGGAAGTAAAATGCCATACGATATTGTAATTGGAAGAACCGAGGAAGATAAAGAGCGCTTCGGAAAGGAAGCCTTAGTATACCTTGGCAAAAGCTATGTAAAAATGGGTAATAGAAGTTCTCTTTCCAATAGAATTTTGATGGATGTTGCGAGAAGCCATGTTGTACTCATATGCGGAAAACGTGGCAGCGGCAAAAGCTATACTCTTGGTGTAGTAGCAGAAGAGATCTCAACTTTGCCGAAAGAAGTTGCAAAAAATATAGCTGTTTTAATTTTCGATACAATGGGGATATTTTGGACTATGTCTCACCGCAATGAAAGAGAAGCAGAACTTCTTCGCTCATGGAAACTTGAACCAAGAGAGATACCCCTAAGGACATTTGTTCCTTATGGTTTTGCCGAGCAATGGCGTGAAAAAGGAATTCCCGTAACAAAAAGTTTTGCGTTAAAAGTTTCTGAGCTTACAGCAGATGACTGGGTGATAACATTTGGTTTAAACTTTCTTGATGCTGTTGCTATTATTATTGAAAGAGTTGTGACAGAATTGCGAGAAAAGAGAAAAGATTTTGATATAGACGATATAATCGCAGAAATAAGAAAATACAAAGAGGCGGATAAGCAAATGAAAGAAGCTGCAGTTAACCTATTTGAAGGTGCAAAAACATGGGGGATTTTTGCAACTAAAGACCAAAGAGGAACAGAAGTAAAAGAACTTATTGAGGGAGGCAAAACAACTGTTCTTGACTTAAGTTGCTATTCTTCCATTGGAGCATATAATGTTAGAGCTTTAGTAATAGGGCTTGTAAGCAAAAAACTATTCAATGAAAGAATGGCTGCACGAAAGCTAGAGGAAATAAAGGCAGTCCAGCATGGTGTTGATTATCTCTACTATGAAGAAAAAAGAGAAATGCCTCTTGTTTGGGTAGTTATTGATGAGGCTCACGAGTTCTTGCCGCAAGAAGGCAAAACAGCTGCAACAGATGCTCTAATTCAACTGCTGAGAGAAGGCAGGCAGCCAGGCATAAGTCTTGCGTTAGCAACGCAGCAGCCCGGTGTTATTCATAGAGATGTTCTAACTCAAACAGACATATTAATTTCACATAGAGTTACAGCAAGGCCTGACATAGACGCTTTAAATTTTATAATGCAAACATACCTGCTGAAAAATATTCAATCATACTTGAACGATTTACCGAGGCTGAAAGGTACTGCTATAATTCTTGATGATAACAGCGAAAGAATTTATCCTATGCGCGTTAGGGCAAGATTTACTTGGCATGGCGGCGAGGCTCCAACAGCAATAAAAATTAGAAAGAGAATTTAAACTATTTTTTGTATCTTAAGTGAAGTCTTCGTCTAATTTCTTTTAACTGCAACAGATTGTGAACTGCTTGATATAGGTCTTTTGAAACAACTAATCCGTATCCTGCCTTGAAGTCTTCGACTATTTTAACTCCAGCGCTTGCACCTATCCTAAACATATCTTTAAGTTGTTTCTTTAGTATCCCATTGCTATCAACGCAGCCAGCTGCTATCATCATTTTAATCGCTGTTTCTGCATCACTTATTCCCCCAGCTGCTTTTATTCCAACTTTGTTGTTAGAAGGATTATAATCGCCAATTTCTTGTCGCATTAAGGCAACATCTTCTATTGTTGCTCCTTTTGCAATTCCCTCTCGAGGAGTTCCAAATCCAGTTGAAGTTTTGGCAAATATATGAACATTATATTTTCTTCCAAGTTCAGCGATACTTCTCGTAGCTAATTTTTTTTCTTCCTCATTTAAATAGCAATTCTCTTGTATAACCTTTAAGATTAAGCTATCCTGTTTACTTAATTTTTTATATTCGCTAACAGCTTTAACAACATACTCAATATCTTCTCTAAATCTTTTGTCCTTGTCTTTTAAGTAACCGATGTTAAGTACCATATCAACTTCTTTGGCGCCTCTTTTGTATGCATCGATAGCTGAAGCAGCCTTAATTTCAGAAGAAGCGCTTCCAAAAGGGAATGCTATAACTGCAACTATATTCACGTTATCATTTCTTATTTCTTTTAATTTGCTAACGGCGTCTTCTATTCTAGATTCATTGATGCAAATAGAAGAACCAATTTGCGCAGCTTCTTCGCAAAGTTTGTCTATATTTGCTTTTGTACCAATAGGATTAAGATATGTATGGTCTATTATATTGCCCAATATTCCTGGAGTTAATTGCTTTGCCACATATTTAACTTGCTCTTCCAAATTTAATTTTTTGAATTCCATTTATTAAATCCCTAGCCTTGTTTAGTAATCTTTAAATATTAATTTTAACTTTATAAACATTACGCAAAGAAAAAATTAAAAATGTCTAATCTAGAATGAAAAAAAGAGGTTTGTTGGTTAAAATAGCTAACAAAATTGAAAAATGCAAAAAATGCAATTTGTATAAAACTAGAGCCAGAGCTGTTCCAGGCGAAGGTTCAACAAGAGCAAAAATCATGCTTGTTGGAGAAGCTCCAGGGAGAAATGAAGATATACAAGGGAGGCCTTTTGTAGGTGCAGCAGGCAAAATTCTGGATAAACTACTACGCTCAATAAAACTAAAAAGAAAAGAGATTTTTATCAGCAATATCCTCCACTGCCGTCCTCCCCATAACAGGAATCCGCGTGCAATAGAAATAAAAGCATGCACGCCTTATCTTAACCAACAAATTAAAATTATAAAGCCAAAAATTATCTGCACCTTAGGTAACTTTGCAACCTCATACATCTTAGGAAAATTTGGAATTAAAACAAAAAAGGGCATTAGCAAAATTCATGGCAAAGTCTTTAGTATCGAAGATATAAAAATAATTCCATTATATCATCCAGCAGCTGCTGTTTATAATCCGCGCATGTTCAAAATTCTGCTGCGAGATTTTAAAATTTTGAAGAATAGTGCTAGTTAACTTTAAAGTCTGCCCTAACTCTATACTTATAAGGAGCAATCTCGCCAACTTTTTTCCATTTGAGAACTCTTATATTGCGTTTTGCTTTTTTTGCCGCCTCTCGAATGCGTTCTATTGCCACATGAGGAATTTCATGCTCTCTTAAGAAGTCATAAAAATGTATTATGCAGCTTTTTTTTGCAGCAGCAAATGCCTCATGCAAAAATGTTTCGCGAAGTTGTGGACGAGGCATAACTATTCTATCAAACATGCCTATTTTTTTAACAATTTTTGGTATAACCTTTTTAACATTTCCTTGCAAAATAATAACATTATCAAGCTTATTAAGTAAGACATTCTCCTTAGCATAAAGCGAGGCTTTTTTGCTAATTTCAATAGAGTAAACCAAAGACGCTTTGCTGTTTTTTGCTATAACTAGCGCATAAGGTGCGACTCCTCCAAACATAACCAAAACTTTTTCGCCTCTTTTTATTTGTTTTGCAATTTGAAGTCTATCATTGGATAAACGAGGAGAGAAATAGCAGTCTTCAATATCTAACTTTATTAAGCAACCGCTTTCCTTATGAGTGGTTTCTTTTTTATTAATCCCTGCTAAAAACTTAACCTTTCTTTTTCTTAAACGGCCTTTAATTTTCTCTATTTTAATCATAACGGTTTTAATGTTTTTGTGTTTTGAAAGCAAGGATTTAGCAACTAGCCTTGCAGATTTGGTTTCCTGAGGCAGTATTGCGATGCTTCCAATAACATCAAATGAGCTTGGTAAAGTTTTCTTCATGGAAAGAGAAAATTTTTAAACTTTAAAAACCTACTCATAATATGAAAAAGCTCAAGACATGGCAAAAAGCAGGATTAATAACAGCACTAGTCGGAGGGCTGACACTAGGCGGATACACAATCAAAAAGAATTCTGGATTAGAGGGGAAACTAATAAGCATAGGGATGAGCACTGCTAACGCGATGGAAGTAAACCCAGAAGGATATGAAGTTCCTGATTTGACTGGAATAGAACCAGATGCAACAGACTATAGTGAAACTGAAAAGGGGTTAGTGTTTAAGATTGAAGCGTTTAAGAGTGAGGATTGGATAACTGGATTAGGTCAAAGTATCTATAGATTTAGTAGAGATGGCAAAATTTTCGGCTATTTTATAACAAAAAGTTTTAAAGTACCTTATTTTATAATTGATAATGACGGAGATGGGATATTTGAGAGCAAATATGGTGCAAAAGAAGCTTTTCCCATGCCAAAATGGGTCGAATAAGAGAGAATTTGACCAACGCCTCTAAATCAAAAAGTTTAAAAGACTGCTTGGTAGTGATAATATGAAAACAAAAAGATTGGTGTTGCCAATTTTATTATTAATCATGCTTTTTGTGCCTTTAGCGAAGGCGCAGTTTGGCGACTTTGGAAATTATATAGTATCAGACGTGCTTAAAAGCGAATTTTTTCATTTTGTTCTCGTGTTTTTATTCTTTTTTGCTATATGCTACTTTGCATTAAAGAAGATAATCTTCGGCGAAGAGCCAGCAATAGCCTCTATTGTTGCTATAATAATATCTTTTTTTATAACAAATAGCTTCTTTGAATATTTTGAAGAGTTTTTGGAATCGAAGACCGTTCTTTATGTTGCCTTATTTGGCGCTTTCCTAGCTGTGATGGTTACAATCAAACTTTTGCTGAAGATAGGTAGCTTAAATCTAGCATGGATTTCTGGAGTCTACATCATTTTTTTCTATATTTTAAAGACTAAGCTGATCCCTTTTAAGTATAGGTCAACTATACTATCTGGCAATTTTGGTCATCTTCTTGGAGTTATTGCGATATTCGCAGCCTTTATAATTATCTTCACTATTTTTAAGAGATTGTCTAAGCGTGGAACTGTAGTACAAGAAAGGAGAGAAGGAGAAAAAACTTAATTTAAAAAATAAAAATTATGGAGGAAAAATAAAATGTGGCCTCCGATGAGGAGAAATCTATTTTTTATAGGCGTGCTAGTTTGTATAGCAGGAGCCTTGCCATTTTTGAAAAATGTTGATGTGCTGGCTCCCTATCTTGCAGTTGTACCAACAGAAGGAATAATATACCAGGCTATTATTATTTTCTTAGGTTTGGTTGCTATACTGCTTGGCAAGCCAATAAGACAATAAAAATATCAGGATAATAACAAACAATGGCACGTTATTATAGATGCGAAAGCTGTAGATGGAGATGGAAGGCGACATTTAAGCCAAGAAATTGCCCAAATTGCGGCTCGCAAAAAGTCGTATTAGAGGAAGTATAACAAGCAGCTGTTATATCACTGATTTATCGTCGCTTTAGTTAGGACTATCTATAGACTAGAAATTTCCCGAGACCTTGCTGCTGAGCAGCTTTTTGTTTTTGCACTTTTTCTAATGCGCTATCTATACGCTCTTCGCTGAAGTCATGCTGCTTTATCAAAAGATTTTTTATTTCGGCCTCATTAATTTTCTTGAAGTGAATACTATATTTTTTTGTTACATCTGGCTTCTTGAATAATTCAAAGATTTCATGCCAGTTAAAATTTATTTCATATTTTTGTTCTTTTTCTAGCGCTTTAAAAATACCCTCACTTTTTTTATATTTTTTAACAAGTTGCAAAGCTGTTTTCGGCCCTATCCCTCTTATACCTTTAGGATTGTAGTCTGTTCCAATAAGAATGCCTAAGCAGATAAGCTGTTCATGATTTATATTAAGGCTTTTAAGAGCAGCATCAAGTTCAATCAGTTCAGGCTGTATTGTTACAAAAGCGCCGCTTGGCAATCTGCGCTTTCTTGCGAGTGTTAAATTTTGTATTAAACGAGGAGCAGAAAAAAGCAAGGCATCATAATCTTGAGACGCAACAGCATAAGCGTCATTTTGTTTTGCGATTAATGCTGCTTGAGCTTCACCTTCGCTTGGAGCTTGTATCGCGGTTAAACCAAGAGCATTTATGAGCTTTTTACTTTCCTCTATCATTTCCTCGCTTAAGGTTGCAAACTGCTTTGCGTATTTGCCCATTTCCTCTTCTACGCCTTTTTTCTTTGCTTCTTCATATTTTTTTCTTGCTTCTTTTTTTGCTTCTTCCCTTTCTTCTTTTATACCATATTTAAGTTTAGGGGCCTCTCCATCAAAAACAAAAACCAACTTTAAGCCTTTGCTCATTAAATTTGTTGTTCTATAGAATAAGCCAGAAAGATGCGATGTAATGCGACCTTTACTGTCCATTAATGGAGTTCCATCAGCTTGCCTTATATTTGATAGAAATTGATATAATGTATTAAAAGCATCAACAGCTATAATCTTTCCTTGCAGCTGTTCAAGGGAAATTTCCTTCCTTTGGACTATCTCACCTATCTGCAAACCCATAACAATACGAGAAAAATGAAATTTAAATATTTATTTGTTCTTGTTTATTTCTTACTTACTCTGGTTTGCACAACTTTTAAATATAGAGGCTAATTAAAAATATTATGCAGCTCAACTTTATTCCTATTGATTTTGATTATGTTGATGTGAACGACAAAAGTGTAATAAGGATATTCGGCAGAACAGCGGATGGTAAGAGATGCTGCGTAATTGACAACTGCGAGCCGTATTTCTGGCTTTTGCCTAAAGCAGGAGTTGATTTACAAGAATACGCAAAAAAGGTAAGCAAGGTTGAATTAGAACATGCCGGCAGGCATGCTATAGTTACGCGTGTTGAGATTAAAGATAAAAAATTTCTTGGCAAGGATGTCAAGGCATTACAGGTTTTTGTGCAGAATCCTAAAGACATAATTGTAATAAAAGATGCTGTAAAAAGAATGCGTGAAACTGAAGCCAAGAAAGAAATTGACATCAATTTTGTTACTCGTTACATAATCGAAAAAAATGTTAGGCCGTTAATGCTGCATGCTGTTCAAGGCAAGGAGCTAAGTAAAGATGAGGTAAAGAAAAAAGGTTGGGATTTGAATGTTGATATTATTGTTGAGGCATCGAGTATAAAATTTTTGCGTGACGAGAGTTTTGAACCAAAAATCCTGGCTTTTGATATCGAAGCTAGTGAATTTGAAGTAGGAAAAGGACAAATTTTAATGATATCTCTTGCCGATAAAAACATACAAAAAGTAATAACTTGGAAGCATTTTTCTAATGCACCAAATAATATAGAATTTGTTCATGACGAAGTTGCATTAATTAAGAGATTCAAAGAAATTGTTAAGGAATACAAACCTGACTGCCTTGTTGGCTATTTCTCAGACGGGTTTGATCTACCATATCTTAAGGTAAGGGCAGACAAACATAAGATAAAGCTCAATTTAGGCTTAGATGGAAGCAGCATCACATTCTTAAGAGGCATTATTCCCTCAAGCAAAATAACTGGTTTAGTGAATATAGATTTATACAAATTTATTAGCAATATAATATCTCCAATTCTCCAATCAGAAACACTTTCTTTAGGGGATGTTGCTCGAGAACTAATTGGCGAACAAAAGGTAGAGATAGACCTTAGCAAAATAACAAGGCAATTGCAAAAAGGAGATAACAAGATTAACTGGAAAAGATACTGTCTTTATAATTTGCAAGATGCTGTCCTAACAGCTAAACTTTTTGCGCAGTTATGGCCAAACATAGCAGAAATGGCAAAAATTGTTAATGAACCTACTTACAATGTAAGCCGCGCGTCATATTCGCAGCTTGTTGAGCATTATTTAATACATAATCTAAAGCAGTTTAATGAGATATGCGCTAATAGGCCAACTAGAGAGAAAATATTGGAAAGAAGGGCTCGCGGTAAATACGTTGGAGCTTTTGTATTCCAACCAAAACCTGCCCTTTACGAGAGAATTGCCGTCTTTGATTTTCGCAGTTTATACCCAAGTATCATAATCTCTTTTAATATTTCTCCTGCAAGCTTGCAATCAACTGCAAAAAATGCTTATACGACTCCGCAGGTTGAATTCGGAAAAAAGAAAAAAATATTTTATTTTAATAAAACACGCTCTTTTATACCTATACTGCTTAAAAAATTAATAGACACAAGAAAAGAAGTTAAAAAATCTTTAAAAAGAAAACGCACGCCAATTTTAGAAGCACGCGACTATGGGCTTAAAACATTATCAAATGCAACTTACGGCTATTATGCTTTTTTTGGAGCCCGCTACTACAGCATAGAATGTGCTGCAAGCATAACAGCATTCGGTAGATATTTCTTACGAAAAGTTATTGATGAGATAAACAAAGCAGGCTTTGGCGTTATATATGCTGATACAGACGGCATAGCCTTTACTTTGGGTAAAAAAACTGAGAAACAAGCGCTCAATTTTCTTGCTAAGCTAAACCGCAATTTGCCAGAAGATATGGAGCTCGAATTAGAAAATTTTTACACTCGCGGGATATTTGTAACCAAACGTACTGGTGAAATTGGAGCAAAGAAAAAATATGCCCTGCTTGTAAAAGATGGCAGCATGAAAATTCGCGGTTTTGAGACTGTAAGGAGAGACTGGTGCAACATCTCAAGAAAAGTTCAGGATAAAATACTTGGTATGATACTAAAAGAGGGTAGCGCAGATTCTTCATTAGACTATGTTAAGGGTGTCATTTCAGATATAAGAAATATGAAAATTCCAGTAGAGGACTTAATAATAAGGACCCAACTCAAAAAAGGAGTTGAAGAGTATGTGGCGATAGGGCCGCATGTTGCTATAGCAAAAAAAATGCTTCAGTTAGGCATGCCTGTCGGGGCTGGCAGCCTTATTGAGTATGTGGTTGCGCAGGGAAAGCAAAAAGGCAAAAAGGCAAAAGCAAAAGAGCGCATCCGTGAAAAAGCAAGACTTCCTGATGAAGTCAAGCAAAATGAGTATGATTCAGATTATTACATAGAACATCAAATTATTCCAGCAGTTGAGCATATTTTTGCTATTTTTGGTATACCAAAAGAACAGCTACTTGAAAGCAAAAAACAGCGCAAGTTGCACGAATTCTGAATAAAAATATTTGATTCCACCGCTTCAGTTTAAAACCGCTTCAATAGTATCAGCTAGAAAATCAACAAATTCAGATTTATAAAGCATAACTTTTGTAGTTGGATGTCGTAATGTTGATACTGAAATCACATTTTTATCATACTCAGGTTTTTGAGCAACAAAATCTTCTATCCTTGGTTCTAATAAGTCGAGCATTCTTTTTAACCAATCCCTTCCCTCTTTTGAAACCAAACTGTGATTAAGATACCTGCAACTGCGATTAAGATGCTTAGTATTGTCAGAATCATGTCTCTTTCTATACTTATATATCAATTTTCTTTAAATGAAAAATTGCCTTAAATATTTCTGTAAGGCCCATTCTAAAGTCAGATTCTGCTTTTTCACGTGCTCCGATGAATAGAGAATAATTCCTCCATATAGTATACGGTTCTTGATTATTATTTTTTTCACCAAGAAGATGGTTCCATGTGTTAACATATATATGCGGTCTACCATCGCTATTTTCAAATTCCGAATAAGGAATTTTTCTTATGTAGTGTTTTGGATTGGGACTATTATAAGTTTGTCTGCCGCTATAAGTACCAATTCCTTTATATGAAAAATTTATTTCTGGCGGTTTTCCTCCTCCATTTGTTTCTATATAAAAAGTTTCTATGTCTGCAATTCGGCGATGCTTAAATATCCTGAATGAAGTGTATATTTTATTTATAAGCCAATTAGGATGGGTTTCTCCATTAAATACCAGTGTAATCTCCGTCATGTTGGTATTTGGGTGCCTATAATAGTACACAGCCACTAATTTGTTTGGGTCTTCTTCAGGCTGATAGATTATTGGTAAATATTCTGGCGAGTTTATTGCAGGAACAGTCAAAGCAGGGGAAATTAAAGCAAGAGAAATCTCTGTATGATAATACCAAGAAGCAACAATTAAAGTTAGAAGTAAAAATGCAAATATAAATATTATCCTCATCAATGAGCAAGTCTTCATTTTAACCCCTCTCTTATTTCCCCATAATTTTATCCATTCGCTCTTATATAAAACTTTTGTGGTTACCCTCATGATATTCTTAAATTTCTTCTCGACCTCTGCCTCTTTGAATCAGCAGGATAAGGTTTTTCATCGCTGCAGGTTCTCCCATAAATAATGCCTGTGGAAGATCACTTATTAATTTCTTTTGTCCTGGCATTAACAGTAATTGTTACGAGTTGGCTAAAAGGGATATTTACCCCGGAACAGGTTCTTGCTTATCTTGGATTTACCGCCACTGGCGGGATGTGGGGTTATATTTCAATTTGGTGGCAAAACTTGGGTAATTGCAAGAGGAGAAAAAGGTAGGAACAAAAAGAACCTTATGAACCATTTCTTGCCAGGGTTCCGGAATTCCATTTACCAGAAGGAACGCTAAGCGACAAAGAAGCATGTGAGAATAACGAGCAGATTCTCGGTCCTCGCGAAAAGACATTATCAAAATTAAATACCTCCCCATTATAATCGTCATCTACCATCCTCATAGGAGGCGTGGAGGAAAAAATCCTGACCTGCCTTGGATGCCTCAAAAACATTGTACTTTTTGAGTCTTTATAAAGATTTCCATACTCCGTTGGTCTAATCCTCGCTTGTTAGCACAACAGCATTATCTTTATTAACTAGTATTGTATGTTCGGCTTGGCTTACAGGTTGTTTGCTTTTTTCAACAAGTTGAGCATAATGATGCAAGGCTCCTGCTTGTTCGAGCATTCTAAGAGAGAATAATACCCTTTGACCAAATTTTTTAACAAGCCATCTGCTAGAAAAAGGCAATGTTTTATACTCATTTTCAATAAAATGAAGTATCTTTCTTGCTGTCGTGTCTCTTATAGGTTTATGCTCAATTAAATGGTATATATTAGAGTTTTTACTGTCTTGTACAAGGCCAACTCCAGAAGTGGCAAATGGCTCAATAGCGATAATATGGCCTTCTTGTAGGGTTGCTTTATTTTTGTTGTCGTAATTTGGTATATTTAAGCCTGCATGCAACAAATAAGGCTTTAATTCATGGCCAGAGAGATTCCTTATAGGCGAGAAACCAAATGCAGAAATTGTTTTTTGTATTATGTTGCCAATCTCGCATATAGTTATACCATGCTTAATTATTTTGACGGCATTTTTTAATGCCTCATCACTTGCTCTAATCAATTTTTGGTATTTTTTTTCTGGTGTTAAATCAAAAGAAGAGGCTACATCGCAAATATAACCATCTAAACAAAGACCTATGTCAACCTTAACAAGCCCTTCTATTTTAGTAGCATCGTTATAAGATGGAGAGCAATGTGCTGCAATTTCATTGCAAGAAATATTAATAGGAAAAGCACTTTTTACTTTGAAGCTTGCAATTTTTTCTTCAACTTTTTCAGCTATCTCTAATGCTGTTGCATCTGGCTTTATAAGATTTTTTGTATATGCAAATATCTTAGCACCAATTTTGCCAATTTCCTTCCATCGCTTTATTTCTTTTTCTTCCATTTTTTTCTCTTTTTTTCTACGAGGAGTACGGGAAAAATATTAGATGCATAGCCGCAATTTTGGCAAATATAAGAAGGGGGCACGCCTAAAAAAACTAAACCGCCTTTGTAGTTTGTCTTTATGTTAAAGCTCTTGCATTTTGGGCAAATCTTTATATATGCTTTTCTTTCTTCTCTCTTTTTCATTTTTTCACTACATTCTAGAATTCTTGCTTGAATTCAAGAAGTCTGTTTAAAAGGACTATTTTATTTTTGTATCTTTTTCTCAAAAAAAGACCATAAGCTACTCCGACTAGTAAGCCGCCCAAATGAGCAGAATTTGCAATTCCAGGGAGAGCAGCAAGGATAAAAAGTAAAAATATGATGGCTTGCCAAAGTTTCATTGGCAAAAGAAAAAAAACTAACACAGGTACTCTTGGCGTTAGTATTGTTAAACAGCCCGCAAGTGCAAAAATGGCAGCAGATGCTCCAACAGCAGATATTTCCGTAATAGCGGGGTTGGTAAAAAGTGATAATGATATAATCCTTGGATCTTTAGATACGCAAGCGAGCAAAAAAAGTAGCAGCCCTCCTGCTATACCACCTAAAATATAAACTCCTAAGAAACGCCTTTGACCAATAATCCTTTCTAAGAATAAGCCTAAAAAGAATAAAGATACCATATTCACGAAAAGATGAGGGGAAGGAAGAGGAGCATGCATGAACATGCTAGTTATAATTGTCCACGGGTGTTTTAGAAATGTTGAAGGCGTCAAAGCGATGTTAGTCTTAAAAAAGCTTGCAAATGCTTCGTTGCCAATAAAAAGCGACAAAGACATCACAAGTATGAAAAAAATTATATTAATTATTATTATAATAAAGGTTGTCTTCATTTTTTCTTCCCTTTCAATTTTTTCTTTTTTATTTTTTTCGGTTTTTTCTTTAGTCTTGGCTTTTTTACTTTTTTTGCTTTCCTTTTTTTCTTTATTCTCGGTTTTTTAGCTTTTTCCCTAACCTCTTCCTTGACTTTTCTTTTTGCAATATTTGCAAGCTCTTGCTCTGCTAATGCTAATCGTTCTTTTGCTTTTTTTATTGCTGCCTCGATTTCGTTTATTTTATCTTCTTTCAATGTAAGTATTAATAGCTGGCCACATTCCGGACAGATGAAATCATGGTGTAAAGCAGTTTCTTCGGTAAATTCAATGTGACATGTTTGGCATGAAAAAAAACGTTTCATCTCGCGGCTTGTAAGCTGATGTTTCAAATTTTCTATTTCCATCTTTTTTATATCTAAGAACCGCTCTATTGCTTTAGATGTGTTAAAAGTCCAATAGTAAATATACCACCCCTTTTGCTTATCCTTTTTTCTCGTGAAAGAAACGATACCCTCATTATATAACTTATATAGTATATTCCTTGTTTGATTTATTGTCATCTCTAATTTTTTTGCTATTTTATATTCGTTGACGTCCTTTTTGCCTTTTAATATACCAACTACTGCTTCTGTATTTTTTCCAGCTATAGCACTAACTAGATCTTGTAAAATCTTAACATCTGCCTGAATTTGCATGCATAACTAAAAATCTTGAAAAATATATATCTTTCCATTTTTTGTTGTAACTGTAAAGTGCTCATAAAAATATTTAACATCTCCTAACTGTTGTATTAAATAGCTAAAAAAGATAAAATGGCACTATTTCGGAAAAAGAAGGAAAAAGAGGTTAGAAAAGCAGAAGAATTGCCAGAACCTCCGAGATTTCCTGAAATGAAAGAAATTAAAGAAGCAATAAGACCTTCTCCACTTATTCCGCCTATTACAGCAGCACCAATAACAAGGCTACCAGAAGAAAAAGAAGAGTTGATACCGTCTGTAATGGCTCCCTCTATAGCGCTACCGGCTATACCAACAGTACAGAGAGTAGTTAGGGCTAGAGAAGAACCTATAACTAAGTCAAGAGAGCCTATATTTGTGAAAATTGATAAGTTTGAATCTGCCTTATCTGCTTTTGAGGAAATCAAGCGAAGATTGGAAGAGTCTTTTGAGCTACTTGAAAAAATCAAAAAGACAAGAGCTAAAGAAAAAGAAGAAATTGATGCTTGGGAGAAAGAGGTTGAAGAGATAAAAGAGAATATTAAAGCACTAGACGAGAAGCTGTTCGGTAAAGTAGAGACATAAGAGGTTTAAACTACAAAAATGGCCAAGGTTGAAAGTAAAAAGGTTTATGTTAAAATAGAGCCTTCAGAAGGTATAGAATCAAAAAGGAATTTGCTAGAATCTATGGCCCATCTTATAAATATGCTGGTAGCTTCTAAAAAATTTAAAAGACTAAGGAAGGATGAGCTTACTGCTGTAAGGCAGGGAAAAACAGAAGCGCAAGAAATAATTGAAGATATAAAAAAACTACAGGAAAAACTTCCTCAAATGGAAAAACCGATTGAAAAGCATATAGCAAAAGCAAAAATAAGAGGAAGAAGAAAAGTTACCATCGTAACCGAAAAACATACTGGTAAGGTAGAAAAGTATAGAATGGAACTTGAGGATATAAAAGCGAGGCTGGCTAAATTAGGCAGTTAAGCCATTAGCGTACTAATTAGTGTACTAATTTTAAATTCTAAACGTAAGAAAAGTTTTATAAATAGTTGTTGTTTTTGGTAAGAGCGAGAATGAAAACAAAACTTGATATAGAATCAATTCAGTACATAAACTTATTTTGGTTTATCACAGGCGTAAGAGCTGTAGATTGTTTTAAATACGGTTCTTCGATTGTGTTTGTTGTTAGGCCAGACTTTGTATTGAAAGCAGTGGGGAAAAATGGAGAAAATGTTAAACGCTTAAGCGAAAAGATAAGGAAAAAAGTGAAGGTAATTTCTTTACCACCCAAGCATATGTCTGATTATGGTCTTGCAAAATTTATCTTAGCTTTAACCCATCCTATAAAATTTAGAAGATTAACAAGAGATAACGAATGCATAAAAATTACAGCAGGACCGGAAGCAAAAGCTCGGCTTATAGGTAGAAATAGTGCAAGACTAAACGAACTGCGCTGCATAATACGTAAATATTTTAAAATAAAAGGGGTAAAGATAGAATAACTAAATAATTTTTCTTCTTGAGTAAGGTTTAAAAACGTAGTAGAAGTATATAAAAAAGAGCAAATGGGATTATTAAATGCAAGAAAACTACAAAGGAGAAGGAAGCACTTTAGATGGAGCTCTTTTGGATATAAACAAAAAGCCCTGCGCCTTAAAGAAAAAGCTGATCCTTTAGGAGCGGCAAGCCAAGGAAGAGGTATAGTTTTAGAAAAAGTTGAGATTGAGGCAAAACAGCCTCACTCTGCGATGAGAAAATGCGTTAGAGTACAGCTTATAAAAAACAACAAACAAGTTACGGCATTCGTTCCAGGAAATCTTGCTTCTAGATTCATAGACGAGCATGACGAGGTTATCATAGAACGTATTGGCGGGAAGATGGGAAGAGCAAAAGGAGACATACCTTGTGTAAGATTTCAGGTTATTAAGGTAAACGATCAACCGCTTGCTATGCTAGTTAGGGGCAAAATAGAGAAAGGTAGAAGGTAAGAATATAATGATAAAATAGAATGGAAATGGATTGCCCTTTATGTTATAATAATGATCACATTGATACTATGTTTGTGTATTGTCCGATATTTGACAAAGAAATTTGCGTCGGATGTCGCTCTGAAATTGATGGGTCTATGCACTATATGATGCCAAAGGTGGCGGATTACCTTAAACTTAAAGGCAAGAAAGCAAAAGTAAGCAGATTGGAAAAAATTTGTAGAAAAATTTGCGATAAATGCTCGCAAAGCGTTTATCATTAATGCAATAAAAAAATGCAAATCTTTGATTTATTTGATATAGGAGATGTAAAGGTTGAAGATCCTGGTTTAAAAAGATATATAAATCTTAATGTAAAGATTGCTCTTAAAACCAGCGGCAGGGAAAGACAGAAGTTCGGCAAAGCAAAGGTAAATATTGTAGAACGATTGATAAATATACTCGCAGTGCCTGGACATAGAGGAAAAAAGCATGCTATTATAACACAGGCCACAGGCAAATTCTCAAAAGGAGTAAAAGCAGTCATAGAAGCATTCGAAATCCTTAAAGAGAAAACAAAACAGAATCCCATTCAAGTTCTTGTAAAAGCAGTAGAAAATTCTGCACCTCGAGATGAAATAACCGTCATACAGTACGGTGGTGCAAGATATCCCCAATCTGTGGATTGTTCTCCATCGCGAAGATTGAGTCTTGCTTTAAGGAATATAGTACATGGAGCGCAAGATAAGAGTTTTAACAAAAGAAAAGGTTTAGCTCAAGCACTTGCTTCAGAAATAGAGCTCGCATACCAAAACAGTAACGAAAGCTATGCAATAGCAAGAAAGCACGAAATGGAAAAACAAGCAGACTCAGCAAGATAAAAAATGATATGTTTAGGAATAGAAAGTACTGCTCATACATTTGGGATAGGCATTGCAAAAGAAAAAAAGATTTTAGCAAATATCTATGATAGCTACACCACAGAAAAAGGGGGTATTATTCCAATAGAAGCAGCAAGGCATCATGAAGCTGTTAAAGACGCTGTTATAAAAAATGCTTTAAAAGAAGCAGATATAAGCCTTAAAGATATCGATATAATAGCATATTCTCGCGGTCCTGGCTTAGCACCTTGCTTGTTGGTTGGCATGCAGAAAGCTAAAGAGTTAAGCAAAAGGCTTAATGTTCCGCTCGTTGGCGTAAATCATTGTATTGCACATTTAGAAATTGGCAAGCTTTTAACAAAAGCAAAAGATCCTGTTCTGCTTTATGTAAGCGGAGCAAACACGCAAGTTATTGCTTATGCGGCCGGAAAATATAGAATCTTTGGAGAAACTCTTGATATGGGTGTTGGTAATTTTATTGATGCATTTGCAAGATATGCTGGTTTAGGCTTTCCTGGTGGCCCGAAAATTGCTGAGCTTGCTAGCAAAGGAAAATTTATTGAGCTACCTTATAGCGTAAAAGGAATGGACGTTTCTTTTTCTGGAATGTTAACAAATTTGAAACAGAAGTACGATAAAGGATATAAAATTAATGACCTTGCATATTCCTTGCAAGAAACAGCTTTTGCTATGCTTATTGAAGTAAGCGAAAGGGCAATGGCTCATTTACACAAACAAGAGCTACTTCTTGGTGGCGGAGTAGCATGCAATTCACGCTTACAGAAAATGGCATCTATAATGTGCCGCGAGAGGCATGCAAAAAGTTTTTGTCCACCAAAAGAATTCCTCGCAGATAATGGAGGAATGATAGCATATCTTGGTTTGCTCCAGCATAAAGCAGGAGAAAAAGTTTCCCTCAAGAAAGCAAACATTATGCCATATGAGCGCACAGATGATGTAAAAATCAATTACATTTGATTTTTCTTTTTTCTAATTAGGGTATAATTTAGATAATTTTTTAAAGTTAAACTACTGAAGTGTAAAGATAAGAGGTCGCTAGAAATTGTAGAATGAAAATAAAAATATATAGATACTTAATAGGAGCAAAGATAGGTGAAGGGATAGACTACAAAATTGTCTCTAGTAAAAATGCTATTAATTACAAGCATCTTCTTTATGGAGACCCTGTACCGAGAAAGCCAGACTTCATAATAAAGCTGCCAGATACGGCAAAAGGACTTGAAAAGTTTTTAGAGAAAATTGAGGAGAAAAAATGAAAGGAAGTTAGGATGGTAGAGAAAGAAGAGAAAAAAATAATATTGAGTAGATATTTGATAGGAGCAGAAATAGACGGAGAGATTGACTACAAAATAGTTTACACTAAACACGCTATCAATTACAATCACGACTTTTTTGCAGATAATATATCGAGAAAGCCAGACTTCATAATTGAATTGCCGACAACAAAAAGCGATTTGGAAAAGTTTTTGGAAAAAATAAGGAAATGAAATTAAAAGCTTTGAAAAAGTTGAAAAAATATTGGCTAATTCCTTCTCTTTTGCTAGCAATTGAAGCAGGTACGCTGACATATTCTATTGCAAAAAACAGGTCATTTATCAACGCCAACAAATACATTGTCAGAAATGCTATACCAAGTATAGTTTATGATGTCAAAGTTATTCCACAAATAGTGAAGTATCATTTTGAAAAAGACCAGGTAAAAAAAGAAAGTTTAGAGAAAGCATTACAAAATCCAAAGACTATAAACAGGGCGAGGGAACTTTTTGAGAAGGATTTTAAAAATAAATTCTCTGAAATTAGCGGAATAGCGACTTTAGTTGAAGAAAATGATGAATGCTTCATCAATTTTTATGAGATGCAAACAAAAAACGAAGTTCTTGCAAGAGCCCTATACAAAGAAAAAGGAAACGAAAAGGGCTTGATGAGAATAATAAAGGAAAATGAAAGTTACTTTAAGGATGTTTTAAATGATGCAGGCATCAATAAAAAACTTTACAAGGATGGCATGAGAATTATAAGAGAGGGGAAAAAAGGAAAAAGCCTTGTACTTTCGTCACTTGCAGACACTTTTATTGAAGAGTCTGACTACAGAGCTGATTGCTCTGTTGAAAACTTACTTAAATTTTATTATAAAACAAAAATAAAAGGCAAATATATAGCCCATTTTCACACTCATAATATAGATTCTTCACCTTCAGAATGCGACGTAAAGTCAAGCAAGCTTGCACGCCAAATTGTGCTAAGTTTTAAAATGAATGGTTTTGATTTATATGATATAGTAAAGGGTAAGAGCACAAAGATTTCCTATAGAAAATAAGCAAAAAGAAAAGCATAGTTAAAACGTAAGCTTTTTAAATCTAAGATGTGACAAAGTATATAGCCGTATGACCGATAATAAATAAGTGATGATGAGGGAGGTTAAAATGGATTCTTACGAAATAGTGGAAATAGCGAGAAAAACTGGAAAGATAGATAAGGGCACGAATGAAGTAACGAAAGCCATCGAGAGAGGGCAAGTTAAGCTTGTTGTTATAGCAGAAGACATCGAACCAAAAGAAATTACGCAACATATTCCAATTATATGTGCTGAAAAGGGGATACCTTTAATAACTGTTGACAGCAAAAAGAAGCTCGGTATAGCAGCCGGAATAAATGTTGCTACAGCTTCTGTAGCAATAGTCGATGGTGGTGATGCAAGCGCCGAAATCACAAAATTAACTAAAACAAAAGAAAGAAAGAAATAAGCAAATATGGTAAGAGGCAAGGGCAAAGAAGAGAGAATAACAACTCAGCAAGCTTTCCCTGCAATAGTCGAAGAGCTAGTTGGTAGGACAGGATTCTGCGGAGAGGTAACACAAGTTAAAGTAAGAATCCTGCAAGGCCCTGATATGGGAAAGGTTATGAGGAGAAATGTTAGAGGCCCTGTCCGATTGAGAGATATCCTTATGTTAAGAGAAACACAAATAGAAGCACGTCGCTTAAAAACAGGAGTAATGAAAGGAGCATTCACATAAAATGCCAAAATGTTCATTTTGTGCAAAGCAAATAAGGCAAGGTCGCGGTATCATTTTTGTTGACATACAAGGCAAAATTTACAATTTCTGTTCAAGCAAATGTAAGCGCAATTGGCGTCTCGGCAGAGAGCAAAGAAAAGTTAAGTGGGTAAAGAAGAAAAAGAAAAAAGAATAAATTTTACCAAGGCTAAAGAGAATGACCTTGTATAAGACCCTAGAAAAGATTATAGGAAACTACTTTTTCTCTAGAGTAAATGCTGAAAATGCTGAAGAATTAAAAAAAATCCCAAAAGAAGGGCCGGTAATCATTGCTTCGACTCATCCTAAATGGTGGGATGCCGCAATCCTGTATATGTGCATAAGTAAGATAGTTGGTAGAAAAGCAAAATTCTTAACATCAAAAAATGTTTCAAATTTTTCTGAATGTTATGAAGCGGCAACTAAGTACATTAAAAAAAACGGCAATGCTCTAACAAAGGCATTAATGCCCCTTTTAGCTACAATTCCTGCAATTCTCATTCCTTATATGGTTAAAGGATCAGGTCCTCTATTTGTAAGTAAATATCGTAAAGGAGGATGCAGTAAAGAAGCAATATACGAGGCTAAAGAATGGTTAAAAAATGGTGGTATAGTGTGCTTTTATGTGCAAGGAGGAACTAGAAAGGAAGAGGAAGGGATTGGACATTTAAAAAATGGAGCCGCCTATGTTGCTTATACTTTGCACGATAAGGAAAGGATAGACGTTCCTGTATATCCTGTATTAGTAAAAGGTGTAGGTAAAAGTGTTGTACCGCACAAATCAAGGATAAGAATAAAAGTGGGCGATTTTCTATTTGTAAAGGACTATTTAATTGAGGAAAATCGCAAAGAGACTCTTGAAAGATTTACAGAGGAAATAAAAGCACGTATGATATCTTTATAATACCTCAAAAGGATTTAGCAAGATTTAAAAGCAATTTTTTCTTACACTTTTTAAAATGGAAATTAGACAACCTATAGTCACTTTAGTTGGCCATGTTGATCATGGTAAAACAACGATACTTGATAGTATACGCTCTACTGCTGTAGCTGCAAAAGAAGCAGGAGGTATAACCCAAAAAATTTCATTTACAGCTTTCCCAGCCAAAATAATAGAAGATAAATGCAAGCAGCTTCTTGACCTTTACAAAATTAAGCTTACAATACCTGGTTTCTTGTTTATAGATACACCTGGACATGCGGCTTTCACAAACTTACGTAAAAGGGGCGGTGCTTTATCAGATCTAGCTATATTAGTTATTGATATAAACGAGGGAGTTATGCCGCAAACTATTGAAAGTATAGAAATACTAAAAGCAAACAAAACGCCATTTATTGTTGCACTAAATAAAGTTGATGCGATAAGCGGATGGCAAAAGAGATCTGACAGGATAGAACAAAACATTAATGAACAATCGGATTATGTAAAAAAAATATTTGAAGAAAAAATTTACCGTATAGTAGGCTCATTAAGCAATTACGGATTTGATTCTGATGCGTTCTATAGGATTAGTGATTTTAAAAAGCAGCTTGCGCTTGTGCCTTGCTCAGGTAAAAGTGGAGAAGGTATCTCGGATTTGCTTGTCATGCTTTGTGGGCTTTCACAAAAATTCTTAACCGATAAGCTAATGCTGCATAAAGAAACAAAAGGGACTATACTTGAAATTAAACGCGAAAGAGACATCTTATATTTAGAAGCCATAGTTTATGACGGCATGCTTTCGCTCAATGATATCATTGTCATAGCTGGCTTAGAAAAACCTGTTATAACAAAAGTTAAAGCACTGTTTGAAGCTTTGCCTCTTGCTCATGGCTTTAAAACAGTAAAAAAAGTTAAGGCTGCTGCAGGCATACGATTACAAGTTCTTGAAGCTGCAAATGTACTTCCAGGTATGCCCTTTGTTTCGGTAAAAGAAACAAAAGGAGCCGAGGTAGAAAAAGCAACAAAAGCTGTGCAAAAAGAAGTTACCGATATAATCAAAGTTGATAAAGAAGGCATTATAGTTAAGGCTGATAGTCTTGGCAGTTTAGAAGCTTTGTTAATGCTGTTACGAAAGCAAAATATCTCTGTAAGCAAGGTTGGAATAGGAAATATAAATAAAGCCGATGTTGTTGCTGCTTATACAAATCTTGATGAAAAGCCGCTAGATGCTGCTGTATTAGGTTTTAATGTCTCTCTTAACGAGGACGTGAAAGAAGAAAAAAGGGTCAAGTTAATTATCAACAACGTAGTTTATCATCTTATCGAAGATTTTACCAATTGGCGCAAAGAAAAGCAACTTGCTATAGAACGCGAAAAACTTGCCGGCTTAATAATGCCTTGTAAGATTAAAGTGCTGCCCTATGTGTTCAGGCAAAGTCATCCTGCAATATTTGGTGTTGTGGTAGAAGCAGGCATGCTAAAAGTTGGCACGCCCTTGATGAATTCTGAAGGAGAACCAGTTGATAAAATAAAAGGTATGCAATCGGAAGGCAAGGCTGTAGAAAAAGCATCTAAAGGAAAAGAAGTTGCAATTTCTCTTATAAAGGTAACAATTGGTAGACAAGTAAAAAAAAGTGATATATTATATGCTGACATGCCTGGAAAGGATTTTGCGCGGCTAAAAGAAAACAAAAAGCTTTTAACCGCCGATGAGATTTCCTTACTGCAAGAAATTGCACAAATAAAGCGAAAAGGAAAAGCAACGTGGGGCTTTTAAAATGGATTTAAAAATGGATGAAAGAATAAAGAGCATTATTGTTAAAGTTGGAACAGCGGGGGTTACAACAAAGGATAATATAAGAAGAGAAGTGATAAAGCAACTAGCATGTAGCTGCTATCAACTGTTAAAATTTGGAAAAAGCGTTGCGATTGTAACATCTGGGGCCATAGCTTTGGGCAGAAGAGAGACCAACTCGAGATATAGAGAAAATGAAAGTCTCAAAGAAAAGCAGAGATACGCTTCGATTGGTCAGCCGTTTCTGATGCAAGTGTATAGAGAAGAATTCAAAAAATATGGAATTCGTGTTGCTCAGCTTTTATTAACATCTGATGACTTTAACGATAAAAAAAGACTTGATAATTTGAAAGCAACATATTATGAACTAAGAAAGAATAAAGATATGGCTATTTTTAATGAAAACGATGCTGTTGCAACAAAAGAGATAACTTTTGGAGATAACGATTTGTTAGCAGCATATCTTATTAAGGGACTAAATATTGACCTGCTCTTAAATTTAATAGTTTATGATGGTTTGCTTAGAAAAGGGAAAATTGTCAAAATAGCAAATTCCTTTAACGTTGCAAATTACGATAGATTAGAAAGTGAAATAAGAGAAGGAAGAGGAGGTTTGGAAAGCAAACTCCAAGCTGCCAACATTACAACAAATGCTGGAAAGGTTTTTATATTGGGAAATATAAAGTATAACCTGCTTGAAATACTAAAAGGGAAAAAACCATCGACAAAATTTTTGCCATATAACAAAAAAATCAAAAATGTTTAAGTTTGATATAGGCGATCTAAAAAGCAAAAGAACATTTCATCTAGAAGCTGAAGCAGAATCTTTGATTGGTATGAAGCTAGGTGAGATAGTTAAAGGAGAAAACATCTTACCAGAACTTGCAGGTTATGAATTTATTATTAAAGGAGCATCTGACAAGAGCGGTTTTCCTGCTCTGCAAAATATTGAAGGTAGCGGTATAAGAAGGGTATTGCTTAAAAAAGGAAAAGGCATGAAAGCTAAGAGAAAAGGTCTTAGGCTAAGAAAAAGCATCCGAGGCAACACCATATCAACAGACATAGTACAGATAAATCTTAAAGTTAGTAAAGAAGGAAAAAAGCCACTAGAAGAAATTTTTGGCAAAAAAGAAGCTCCAAAAGTTGCTGAAGAAAAATCAGAGGCAAAGAAAGAAGAAAAAGCGCTACCAGAAAAAAAGTCTGAAGAGAAAGAAGAAAAAAAGTAAGTTTTATAAACTCTGTTTATATTTTGTATAACAGGGGGGAGGTGATTAGGCACCTCAGCTATTTCTGGGGAAATTAAAAAATAGAATGGGAAAGTTAGAAAGTTTAATAAAGCACTACGAAAAGAAACTTGGCGTAGTTATTTCCCGTATTCCAACTGATAGGCTGGGCAGAGTGAAAAAGTATAGTTTAGTAGAAGATTTGGCTGTAGACTCTACCGAAAAAGAATTGAAAAAACAAGAACGGAAACAGAAACAGGAAATCTATTTAGACTTGCCAAAGGAGTTTCTACCAAAACCAAAAGGTCCTGTTGAAATCTTTGAAGAAAAATATAAAGGGTATAAGGAGCTATCAGATGCGCAATTATGTGCAGCATATTGCAGAGTGTTTGGCAAAAAAGAGAACAAGCAGCTTGAGCTTCCAAATTGCTTATAGCTTCAAATGCACTTGAAGCTTAGAAAGCATTTATATATTACCTTTTCTTAGTAATTTTAAGATGGCTAAGATTGATATAACCAATTTAGAAGCAGAAAAATCAAAAGAAGTTGCTGAAATCATAAGCAACAAGACGTGCAGGAAAATTATAGACTATCTGAAAGAAAAAGAGGCTTCTGAAACAAACATCGCTAAAACACTCAATTTGCCTTTAACAACTGTCCATTATAATGTTCAAAAGCTTTTGAAGAACGGCTTTGTAGAAGTTAAAGATTTTTTCTGGAGCGAAAAAGGAAATAAAATAAATATTTACAAAGCTTCAAATAAAGTATTTGTTTTCGCGCAGAAACCTTCAAAATATATGGAAAACAAGCTGAGGGTTGTTTTATTATCTTTAATCCCTGCACTTTTGCTTTTATCGTTGTTCATGCTCACTATTGTGTTTGACGTATTTAATATTAAGGAGAATGTATACCCTCAAGAAATCGAAATCGCACTTGAAAAGTTCAGCTCATGCAACGAGCTTAATAAAGCTTTTGAAGAGGCTCAGTCAAAAGCTGGCGGTTATGGAATTTTAGAAGGCCTCGCGAAAACAATGGCTGTGGGTGAAGCCGCTGAAGCGGCTGTCCCAGAATATTCAAGAACAACAGTGCAAGTTGAGGGCGTTGACGAAGCTGACATAGTAAAGAATGACGGCAATTATATTTACTTTGTTACAAACAAAAAACTTGTTATAGCAAGAGCATATCCTGAAGACGAAGCGGAAATTTTAAGTGAAACACAACTTGATATAGAGCCAAACGAGATTTTCATAGATGAAAACAGATTGTTAATTTTTGGCTCGACTTATGAAGAATATCCAAGACCATTAGTGCAGGAACAAGAAGGACAAGCAAAAGAACAAATATATCCTTATTATCCAACAATATCATTAGCGACAGTACAGTTATGGGATATAGAGCATAGAACAGCTCCACAATTAATAAAGAAAGTTGATTTTGAAGGTAGCTATTTAACATCAAGGAAAATCGGTTCATGGGTTTATTTTGTTGTAAATTCATGGCCACGCTATTATATTATGGAGCAAGAACAGAAAAATGAAAGCATAATACCTTTATACAGGGAAACAACAGTTAATGAGAATAAAAGTCTTGAGCCTACATGCAAATGCGCAGATGTTCAGTATTTTGAGCCTATAGATGCTCAAAGTTTTATAACTTTAGCAGCAATGTCGATGCAGGATGAGAATGCAGAAATCAACAAGAAAGTTATTGTTGGCTCTGGAGAAAATGTTTATGCTTCATTACAGAATTTATATGTTGCCGAGATGAGTTACCCTCATTGGTTTTATGCAACATTAAAAGAAGGTGAAAGAATAGAAGAACAAACTATAATACACAAGTTCAGCTTAGACAAGAAAAATGTTGAATATAAAGGAAATGCGCAAGTTCCAGGTCACATTTTAAATCAATTCTCGATGGACGAATATAACAGTTATTTCCGCATTGCTACAACAAAAGGCGAGTTCTGGCAAGGAAAATCAACAAACAATATTTACATTTTGAATGAAAATCTAAACATGACAGGAAAACTTGAAGATTTAGCGCCTGGAGAAAAGATTTATTCAGTTAGATTTATGGGCGATCGCGGCTATATGGTTACTTTCAAGAAAATTGACCCTTTGTTTGCCATTGATTTATCAGATCCAAGCAATCCACAAATCCTTGGAAAGCTAAAGATTCCCGGCTATAGCGATTATTTGCATCCTTATGACGAAAATCATCTCATTGGCATAGGTAAGGAAGCAGTTGATGTAGAAACAGGCGAACTGCTTTCAAGAGATTTTGCATGGTATCAGGGCATGAAGCTTGCTTTGTTTGATGTTAGCGATGTTGCAAATCCTATTGAAATGTATAAAATAACAATAGGCGATAGAGGAACAGATTCTGAAGCATTGCACAATCACAAGGCATTTTTGTTCAGCAAAGACAAGAATTTGCTTGTTATCCCAGTTCTGCTAGCAGAAATTAAAGGTAATAAGGCAGAACTACCACCAGAAACATACGGCGATTATGTTTTCCAAGGCGCTTATGTCTACAAACTAACATTAGAACAAGGATTTGAGCTTAAGGGAAGAGTCACTCATTATGACACAAATGAAAGCTTTGAAAAAAGCGGCTATTACTTCTTTGGCAATTCAAACGTCCAAAGAAGCCTTTACATCGACAACATTTTATACACAATTTCACCAAGAAAAATCATGTTAAACAGCTTGGATGATTTGAGCATGCTGAAAGAGCTAAAAATAAATGTGACAGAAACAGAAGAGCCAGTTTATAGAGTAATGTAGTTTTCTTTTCAAAAGGTTTAAAAAAGAGTAAGCACTTTGCAAGTTTATGCAAGAAATTGAATCGAAAGAACTTAAACTAAAACAGCCTGTTTTGAATATCGGCTTGGTAGGCCATATAGACCACGGTAAAACAACTTTATTGCATCAGCTTAGCGGTAAGTGGGCTGACACACATAGCGAAGAGCTACGTAGAGGCATTACCATTAAACTTGGTTATGCTGATGTCGTAATAAGGAAATGTGAATTATGCAAAGAACCATCTTGCTATACAAGAAATGAGAGATGTAAAGCAGGCCACGAGACTAAGCCAGTAAGCTATGTGAGTTTTATCGATGTTCCTGGCCATGAAATGTTAATGGCTACTATGTTATCCGGAGCAGCAATAATTGATGCTGCGTTGCTTGTTATAGCAGCTAATGAACATTGCCCGCAACCTCAGACAAAAGAGCATTTAATTGCTTTACAAGTTAAAGGCGTAAAAAACATTATCATTGCTCAAAATAAAGTAGATCTTGTAAACAAAGAGGAAGCGATTAAAAATTACACCGAGATTAAGGCTTTTGTTAAAGGTACAGCAGCAGAAAATTCACCAATTATACCTTGCTCTGCTCAACAAGGAATTAATATTGACGCCGTATTTGAGGAAATTATCAAGCTACATGTGCCGCAACGTGATACAAAAAGTAATCCGCTCTTTTTTGTTGCACGCTCATTTGATATAAATAAGCCGGGCACTCTTGCTAAAGATATTGTTGGGGGCGTTCTAGGTGGTATTTTAAAGAAAGGTATTCTTAAAGTAGGAGACAAAATTGAAGTAAAGCCTGGTGCAGTTGTTGAAAAGCACAATGTTACAAATTATGTTCCTTTAAAAGTAAATATAGTTGTATTACAAGCTGGCAAAAACAAACTACAAGAAGCTTTGCCTTCAGGCAGTCTAGCTATACAAACTCAACTTGACCCAAGACTTACAAAAGCTGACTCTCTTGCAGGCTGCGTAATTGGTCTTGAAGGCCATCTACCTGATATAAGCAGTAAAGTAAAAATCAAAACGCAGCTTTTTAAGGAGATTATAGGGGCTGCTAAAAAAGTTGATGTCGAGCCATTACGCGTAAATGAGCAATTACTGCTAAGCATAAATACAACCATAACTTTGGGTGTGATAACGAGAATAAAAAATGAAGAGGTCGAATTGAATTTGCGAATACCTGTTGTGCTGATAAGTGGTAGCAAAGTTGGCATTGCTCGCAATGTTCAGGGGCATTGGCGTCTTATAGGATGGGGGGAGATAATTTAAAACGATTGCTGGTTTGATTTACGAAAAAGAACACCATGGAGTTTAATAGATACTATATTTCTCTATTTCCTCGTCACTATAATAAAGTTCAGGCTTGCCATAAATATAAAAATATATATAAGATTATTCATTAACTTCCTCGCCTTCTTCTGTTTTTTGAACTTTTGTCAGGCTCGTTACTTTATCCCCTGCTCCTAACTTAATTATCTTTACGCCCTGTGTATTGCGACCCATCTCTCTAACGTCTTTTAAAGGCACTCTTATTACTATGCCTTTTGCTGTTGTAACAATAATACTATCATCTTTCCTTACCATTCCAACGCCTACTACATCGCCATTTCTTTCGCTTGTATTTATATTTATAACACCTTTGCATGCTCTGCCTGTAAGCCTGTAATCCTCAATGCTCGTACGCTTGCCAAAGCCATTTTCTGTGACTGTTAAAATTGTCAAATCTTTCCTTTCTTTCTCTTCTTTTGGTATAATTTCGATGGCTACAACAATATCTCCCTTCTCCAGTTTTATGCCAGTGACACCGTAAGCATTTCTGCCCATTTCCCTAACTTCAGAAGCTTTAAATCTTATTGCGATCCCCTTCTTTGTTGCCATCATTATCTCCTCATCTCCTTTAATGATTTCGACACCAATAAGTTTGTCGCCGTTAAGCTTTATAGCATTTACGCCACCAGCTCTTGGGTTGCTGAAAAGCTTCATGTTCACACGTTTTATTATGCCGTCTTGTGTCGCCATAAACAGCGAGCCCTCAAACTGCTTTACAGGCAGTACTGCAGTAATTTCATCATTTACATTAATCAGATTTATAATAGCCCTGCCTTTGCTGTATCTTGCTACCTCTGGAACTTCATAGGCCTTAAGCCAGTAAAGCCTGCCTCTGCTTGTGAAAAGCAGAAGGTAGTCATGAGTATTGCATGTAATGAGCTGTTTTACAAAATCGCCTGTAGCAAGCTCTACTCCTATCACGCCTTTGCCTCCTCTTTTTTGTTCATGATATGCCTTAACATCTATACGCTTAACATAACCCTTTGCGGTTATTGTTATGATAACATCCTTCTTTGCAACAAGGTCTTTTTCTGTTAACTCTTTTACACGCTCAAATATTGTTGTGTGTCTATTATCGCCATAAACACGCCTTAATTCCATAAGCTCCCTTCTTATTATGTTTAAAATTTCCTGCGGCGAGTCAATAATTTTTTGCAGCTCCTTCATTTTTACCTTGAGTTCTTCGTTCTCTTCTTTTAGTTTAGTTTGCTCTAAGCTTGTTAACTTGGAAAGCTTCATTTCCAAGATAGCTTCAGCTTGTTTTCTGCTTAGCTTCAGCTTGTTCTGCAAATTTTCAAGCGCAATTGTGGTATTTTCTGACTTTTTGATAAGGTTTACGAGTGCTTCAGTATCTTTAAGCGCGATTAAAAGGCCTTCTGTTATATGCTGTCTTTCAGTTGCAACTTTCGAATCAAATTTAGTTCTTCTCAGAACGACATTTTTCCTATGCTCAATATAACATCTTACTATCTCCTTGAGATTAAGGATTTTTGGCTGCCCACCTACAAGGGCAAGTAAAACACCATTAAACTTTGTCTGCAAGTTTGTGTATTGCAACAGCCTGTTTATTGTAAATTGAGGATTTGCGTTTCTACGTAACTCAAGAACAATACGTACCTTGCCCTTGGCGCTCTCATCGCGAATATCAGAAATATCGGGCAGTCTCTTGCCTTTCGCCAAGTCAGCAATTTTTTTTATCAAATCTGCTTTGTTAACCTGGTAAGGAATTTCTGTAATGATTATTGCATCTTTGCTTTTGATTTTTTCTGTAGTGAACTTGCCCTTTATTATGAAACTTCCTTTTCCTGCAGTGTAAAGTTCCTCTATGCCCTGTCTTGAAATCTGTCCGCCTGTTGGGAAATCAGGGCCTTGAATTATTTCTATAAGTTTTTCTATTTTAACATCAGGATTTTCTATATAAGTTATAATTGCGTTAACAGTGTCTGTTATGTTATGGGGAGGAAGGTTAGTTGTCATGCCTACAGCAATGCCTTGTGCGCCATTCAGCAGAAGATTAGGCAACTTGCCTGGTAATATATCAGGCTCCTCAACGCTATTATCAAAATTAGGAGAAAATTTCACTGTTTCTTTGTCTATGTCCGCAAGTAACTCTGAAGATATTGCTGCAAGTCTTGCTTCAGTATAGCGCATCGCTGCTGGAGGGTCTGCATCAAGGCTACCAAAGTTTCCTTGACCTTGTATTAGTGGGTATCTTAATGAGAAATCCTGAGCCATTCTAACAAGTGCATCATATATCGCAATATCTCCATGCGGATGAAATTTTCCCATTGTGTCGCCTACTATGCGAGCGCATTTTCTTGTCGGCTTTTCATGCTGTAAGCCCATTGCATGCATAGCATACAAAATCCTTCTCTGAACAGGTTTAAGGCCGTCTTCTACTGCAGGCAATGCTCTTGCGACAATAACGCTCATAGCATAGTCTATGTATGCCCTTTGCATCTCCTCTGTTATTTCAGTTTCTCTTGTTTCTTCTCTTTCTGCTGATACATTTGCTGCTTGCTGCTCCGCTTCTTCTTGCTTTTCTTTCTGTTTTTCTTCTGGCATTTTAAACTATAATGCAACATCAAATTTTTTCAAAATTTTCTTAAATTGTGGAATTGATTTAAACTGAAAAGAATTTATGCCCAGCTTCCTTGCTGCTATGACAAATTCTAATTTGTCATCAAAATAAAGGGTTTCTTTAGGTTTTGTTCCTAATCGCCTTAGTACTAGTTTATAAATTTCTTTTTCAGGCTTTCTCAGCCCAACTTCATTTGAGAATATCACAACATCAAATTTTTTAATTATTTTAAAGTGTTTACAAACATAATCCTTTTGAAAATTTCCAATATTAGATAAGAGGGCCAATTTATAGCGTTTTTTTAATAACCCGACAAGCTTTTCTATGTTCTTGTTTGGAGAAAATATGCTATTCCAAAACTTCTCAAAGAGCTTGCCGTTAATTTTTGTGTTAATTCTTTTTTCTATTCTGCTCCAGAATTCTTTTTCAGATATGATGCCTTTTTCAAGAGGATTAAGATTTTTTTCATCCAATAAAGTTTCTTTTATTAGAGTAGCCGGAATGCTTATAACTTTTGACATCTTCTTAGCAGCTATCATGTGGTCGTAATTAATTACAACCTTGCCAAGGTCAAAAATGATTGCTTTTATTTTGTCCATTTTAAATGTCAAGCTGTGCGAATTTTGCATATTTTTCTATAAATTCTTTTCTTGATCCAACTTCAGATCCCATTAAAGCTGAAAAAAGCTGGTCTGCTTCTATAGCGTCTTTTATTGTAACTTTTTTAAGTTTCCTTGCAGAAGGGTTCATTGTTGTTTCCCATAATTGTGGAGGATTCATCTCTCCAAGGCCTTTAAAACGTTGAATGTCATGCTTTCCTCCAAGTCTTTCAACTAATTTTTTCAGTTCATTATCAGAATAAACATAATAATCCTTGCCCTTCCTGACTTTATATAAAGGAGGGATAGCAATGAAAACGCGGCCTACTTCAATAAGCTGCGGCATATATCTAAATAAAAATGTTAATAGCAATGTTTTAATATGACTGCCGTCAACATCAGCATCACTCATTATTATTATTTTGCCATATCTTAGCTTATCAACATTAAAAGTATCGCCTGTCCCTGTGCCTATTGCTGCGATTAAATTTGCAATCTCCTCGCTGCTGAAAACTTTTGTAGGGGCTGCTTTTTCTACATTAAGTATTTTACCCTTTAAAGGTAGAATAGCCTGGAATTCTTTATTGCGGGCTTGCTTTGCGCTGCCTCCTGCGCTCTCGCCCTCTACAATGTAGAGTTCAGTTTCCTCTAGCTTGTTGCTGCTACAGTCTGCCAGCTTGCCTGGCAATCCTGCTATAGATATAGCTGTTTTTCTTCTTACCAATTCACGAGCTTTTCTTGCAGCCTCTCTTGCCTCTGCTGCAGCAACTACCTTTTGGGCTATTCTTTTTGCTATTGCGGGATTTTCCTCAAAAAATTCTGATAATGCTGTTGTAGCAATAGAATCAACAAATCCCTTTACCTCGGCATTACCAAGTCTTGTTTTTGTTTGGCCCTCGAATTGCGGCTCCTTTAAGTGTAAATTAATTATTGCTGTTATACCTTCTCTTATATCTTCACCATTTAATTTAATATCTTTTAAGAGATTCTGCTTTGTTATATAATCATTAATTACCCTTGTTAGGGCTGTTTTAAATCCTATTACATGAGTGCCTCCTTCTGTTGTGTTTATTGTATTAACAAAGCCGAATATATTTTCTAGATAGGAATCATCATACTGCAAAGCTATCTCGACTATAGTATCATTAATCTGCTTTTTAAAATAAATTGGCTTATGAAGAACTTTGCGGTTGCAATTAAGCCATTTAAGAAAAGCAATCAAGCCGCCAGAATAGCAAAATTCTTCCTTTTTATTTGCAGCTTCGTCTTGTAATGTTATACTTAGGGAAGGATTCAAAAAAGCCAGTTCACGAAATCTTCTCCCAATCAAATCAAAATCAAATTTTAAAGTGCTAAATATTGTCCTATCTGGAAAAAATGTAACCTCTGTTCCTGTAGTAGAAGATTTTCCAACAACTCTAACTTTTGTAGAAGGTTTGCCTCTTCTATATTCCTGTTCGTAAATGTTGCCGTTCCTTTTGACTCTTACAATTAATCGCTCTGATAAAGCATTTACAACGCTAACGCCTACGCCGTGCAAGCCGCCAGCAATGATATAAGCTTTATGATCAAATTTGCCTCCCGCATGCAACATTGTCATAACAATTTCTAAACCACTCTTGCCGTATATTGGATGTTTCTCAACAGGAACTCCTCTTCCATTATCTATTATAGTTGCTGAACCGTCTTTATTTAAAGTTACAACAATATTATTACAATAACCAACAAGCGCCTCATCAATTGAGTTATCAACAACCTCAAAAATTAAATGATGCAGGCCTTCTTTGCCTGTATTCCCTATATACATAGAAGGCCTTTTTCTAACGCCATCGAGACCTCTAAGTACCTTGATTGCTTTAATATCGTATTTCATTTGAGCATCTGATTGAGATTTTTCTTTATTAACCATGTTAGTTTTGCATCTTAGTTTTGTATTTTTCTTGCTAACTTGTAAGTTAAAATAAGGCAGAAAGAAAAGTCTTTTCGGCCCTTTCCTAAGAAAAAAAATACTTAATATATATAAATCTTTCTGCCCTAGAACTTCCAAATTTGGCAATTAGAAGCCTTTTTAGCCAAAAATGGCTTTTTTTGTTAAGCAAAGAATTTTTCCATTTTTTATAGTAAATCCATCCTTCTTAAGCAGTTTTATTTTTTGCTTAGCTCCTAATCTATAGCCTCCAATTTTGCCATTAGTCATGATAACCCTATAACAAGGTATCTTATTAGGAGAGGGATTTGTTGCTAATGCTCTGCCAACTGCTCTTGGCGATGAATGCGATTTTTTCGCTAATTGCATGTATGTCATAAGTTTTCCTCTTGGGATTTTCTTTACAATGTCAAGAACCTTTTTCTGGAATGCATGCATTAAAACACAAAACCAGTAAAATATAAAAATATTGCCATCGTAAGAAGAATGGAAAAATGGAATGTGAATACGAATTAGAGCTTGATAGAATTATTAATGAAATAAAAAAGCAAAAAGCAAAACTTGTTTGTTTGCAGCTGCCTGACGGCCTCAAACCAAAGGCAACAGAAATTGCTTCCTTTATCGAAGAAAAAAGCAAAGCCATATGCTTAATTTGGCTAGGCTCTTGTTTTGGCGCTTGCGATATACCTAATATTAAACATCTAGGTGTTGATTTATTAGTACAATTTGGCCATACTCCTATCAAGAGCGAAAGGCAAAAACGAAAAAAGTGAAAAGAACTCGAGTTGTGAATTGAAAAAAATTTATAAAGATAGAAGCATTCTTTCTTTTATGGAGCTATTTAAGTTTCCTCTTCCTAAGTTTGGAGCAAAAAAGTGGAGCATAGCTTTAGCCTTAAGTGGAGGAGCTGCCAGAGGTTTAGCACATATAGGGGTTCTCAAAGTTTTAGAAAAGCATATCCCAATTGATGCAATAGTAGGAACAAGTATGGGCGCTTTGATAGGAGGTATCTTTGCTGCAGGCAAGCTGCGTGAATTCGAAAAAGCTACTCTTAAGACAGTTAAAAAAGATATTACGAAATTATTTATTGAAGCTCCAAAAAAGACAGGTCTGATAAAGGGTGAAAAAATAAAAACTTTCCTAAATAGGTTTATTAAAGATGTAAAGATAGAAAACCTTAGAATTAGGTATGCAACTATTGCAGCAGATTTAAAAACAGGCAGGGAAGTTGTGATTGAAAAAGGAAGCTTGTTAAAAGCTATTAGAGCAAGCATAGCTATTCCTGGCTTATTTACACCTGTAAGGTTTGGTAATATGCTTTTGGTTGATGGCGGCGTGATTAATCCACTCCCAATAAGCATTGCAAAGCACTTCGGAGATAAGGTTATTGCTTCTGATGTTTTAACATATCATGACCACCTCATGAGAAAGGTCCCCCGAAGCTTGTTTAAAGTTATTCTTGATTCTGTTTCCATCATGGAAGATGAGCTTATCAAACTTTCACAGCAGATAGAAAAGCCAGACATCACAATTGCACCAAAAATTAACATAACATCAATGCATTATCACAAAGCAGCAGAAGCAATTCTTGCAGGAAAAAAAGCTGCCTTAGAAGCATTGCCTCAAATAAAGAAGATGCTTAGCTAGATCAAATAATATGAATTCTTTATTTTATTTTTGCTAGTCTCGCCTGTCTTTTATTGGAACGCCGGGACTGGGAATCGAACCCAGATATCCTTGCGGAAACAAGCTTTCCAGGCTTGCGCATTACCATTGTGCCATCCCGGCATAAAGCCTAATCGAGAATAATTTATAAAATTATCGAAAGAAAAGAAAAAAGAGAAAAGATAAGAGATAAGCGGAAATCATGATATCATTAAATTGCTGACATGACATTATCAGATTGCTGACAACAGTATCGGATAGAAAGAAAAATAGAAAATTTAGTCAATCATCTCTATTTCTATGTTGACTTCCTTTGGTATTGGAACTCTCATTATGCTATGGAGTACTCTTTCATCCATTGGTAAATCAATTATGCGCTTGTGTATGCGCATTTCCCATCTGTCAAAAGTTGCTTTGCCTTCACCACAAGGTGATTTGCGAGTAGTGATCTTCAAACGTTTTGTAGGTGTTGGAATTGGACCTCTTATTGCTATACCTGCCTTGCTAGCTATATCCTTTATCATTTCGCATATTTTATTAAGTTGTTCTACATCAGCGCTAGCTAACTTTATTCTTGCCTTTGGCATGTCTTTTTACTTGCGCGAGAATATAAAAATCTTTCTAAAGTTTGATTCTGGGGTTATCAGCAGTCTGCAGATAAATTTATATACGCTATCATTCTTAATTTCGTTATGGTTGATGCTGTTCTTATAATTGGAACAACAGGAATGCTTTTTCTGTTAGTCGCTTTTGTCTTAAATTTGCTCAAGAAAGTTATGCAAGATTCTGTAACTTACAATGTCCTTAATATTATTGGAGGTGGACTTCTGACTTATTATGCTTACTCACTTAGCAGTATTCCTTTTTTGATTCTTGAAGCAATTTGGACTTTATTTGCAGCGTATAAACTAATTATTATTTCTTAAAAAATTTAAAGAAAAAGTTACTTCTTTTTTTCTATTTTCTTTTCAACTAATTCTATGCAAACGCCAGCTGCTACTGTTAATCCAGCATCTCTAACTGCGAAACGGCTCATATGGGGATTAACGCTTTGTTTTTCTATTACAAGATTGCCTTTTGGCTTTATCTTAACTACAGCCACATCGCCACTTTTTAAGAAGTCTGGATTTTTTTGTATCACCTCGCCTGTTTTTGGGTTAAGCTTTTCTACTAATTCAGTAAATTGGCAGGGAACTTGTGCTGTATGGACATGAAAAACAGGAGTGTAGCCTTTAGCTATAACGCTAGGATGTGATAAAACAGCAATTCTTGCTGTGAATTCTTCAGCGACAGTTGGCGGATTTTCAGCTGGTCCTATTACATCTCCTCTCTCGATATCTTTCTTTGTTACACCCCTAATTGTAACACCTATATTATCACCTGCTATTGCCTCCTTTAGGCTTTCGTGATGCATTTCCATTGTCTTTACTTCTCCGCTTATTCCTCTTCCTGACCTTGCTGGTAATATTATAACTTTTTGTCCAGGTACCATTTTTCCTGTTTCTATCTTGCCTACAGGTACTGTACCAATTCCTGTTATATCATAAACGTCCTGTATCGGCATTCGCAACGGCAGTTCTACTGGTTTCTTTGGCTCGCTAAATAGGTCAAACTGCTCAAGTAATGTAGGGCCTTTATACCATTTCATCTTGTCACTTTTTTTTGTTATGTTCTCGCCTTTAAGCGCGCTTGCTGGTATAAAGTTTATTTTTGATATATCATAGCCTGCTCCAGCTCCCCCCAGCAAAGTGCTAACTTCTTCTTTCACTTTCTTGAATTTTGCTTCATCGTAATTTGCTAAATCCATTTTGTTTATCAAAACTGCAATTTGGTCAACGCCCATTGTTCTGCATAAAAATACATGTTCAGTAGTCTGGGGCTGTACACCTTCTGATACAGTAACGGTGAGTATAGCAGCATCAGCCTGTGATGTGCCAGTAATCATGTTTTTTACAAAATCCTTATGACCTGGTGCATCAATTATTGTAATCATGAAGTTTTTTGTAACTATCTTTTTATATGCAAGGTCAATTGTAAGGCCCCTCTCACGCTCTTCCTTACATTTGTCTAGAATAAAAGCAAATTCAAAACCAATTTTACCATGTTTCTTTGCTTCCTCTCTTAGCTTTCCCAGTGTTTGTTCTGGAATCTTTCCTGTCTCGTATAGAAGTCTGCCTATAGAAGTACTTTTACCATGGTCTACATGACCTACAAATACTATATTTAAATTTGGCTTTTCTGCCATCTTAACCAATTCAATTAATTTTAGCTAATTAGGTTAACTACCTTATTTTAGCCACCTTTATAAATTTTTCGATTTCGTCTTGAAAAATTTATTTCCTTTGTTTATTTTGGAAGCTTGTTTTAAGTAAACTTTAATCAGTTTTCTTGTGTAAGATTCCAGCCTATGTTTCAAGACCTTTTCTGCTGCGAATCTTCTTTACTACTTTATCTTGCAGCTCTGCTGGAACTTTATCAAAAAGCTGGTCTGCTATATAAAAAGTTGCTCTTCCTTCTGTGATGCCTCTCAAGTCGCCTGCAAGGCCAAACATCTCCGCAACAGGCATCTTCGCCCTTGCGCTTAAATGTTCTTCTTCTTGAGTTACTTCAAGTAATTGGCCACGTTTACTTTGAACCAATTTTGTTATGTCTCCCATATAGCGCATTGGTGATTCAATCTGTAAAATCTGAAGAGGTTCGTATAAAACTGCTTTTGCATCATTTATGGCAGCTCTAACAGCATCTCTTACTGCCGGAAGAACTTGTGCTGGACCCCTATGAATAGCATCTTCATGCAGTTTGCAATCAAGCAAGCTAACTTTAAGTTTCATGCAGGGCTCTTTTGCAAGAATGCCTTCGTTTACAATTTGCTCAAAGGCATCCATTACCATCTCAATTACCTCGCCAATATGTACTATTCCACGAGTTTTATCACATAATACGCAATCGCGGTATATTTCTCTATACTGACGTGCTTCTTCATTGCTTACACCAAGCGTTGAAAGCTTGCTCCAAAGAGCTTCATTTTTCTTTTTTATTCTCACTTCACTGATTTCGCCAGCCTTTATAGCATCATAAACAGAGCCTTCGAGAGGCTCGACCATTATAGAAAATATATTATGCTTGTTAGGAGAGCGGCCTTCAAATTCTCTTGATGTTTTTTGTATAGTTTCGCGATAGACGACAATTGGTGAAGAAGTTGTAACATCAACGCCTTTTTCTGTTTTTATTCGATTTGTGACAACATCTAAATGAAGTTCGCCCATGCCACTAATTAAGTTTTCACCTGTTTCTTCATTTATTTCAACCTTTATACTTGGGTCTTCTTTTGAAACATCTTTTAGAACAGCAATAAGTTTAGGCAAATCAGCTGGTTTTTTTGCTTCTATACTTTCTGTAACAACTGGCTCAAACATATGCTTTAAAGATTCAAAAACTTCAATTGGCTTTGAGCTTACCGTTTCGCCTGCAAAAACCCCTTTTAAACCTACTAAACCGATTATATTTCCTGCTGGAACCTTATCAATAATAAGCCTTTGGGCGCCTTTGTAAACATTGGCTTGCTGTAATCTTACCCATTTTTTTGCCAAATTCATATAAAGTTCTTGACCTTTTTCTGCGGTACCGGAAAAAAGTCTGCCTCCTGTGACTTCGCCAGCATGAGGGTCTATGACTATCTTTGTAGCTACAAAAACAACTGGCCCATCTGGATTACATGTCTGTAAGGATTTTCCTTCTTCGCTTTCTAAATCTCCGTGCCATAGTTTCGGAATTCTATACTGCTGTGCTTCAAGAGGGTCTGGCAAATGGTGGACAATTACATCAAGTAATATTGAATGCAAAGGAGCTTTTTTGCTCAGCTCATTTTGCTTATTTTTAGAATATGCTTTTACTATATCTGCAAATGATATGCCAGTTCTGTGCATGCCCGGAAACGATAGAGCCCATTTATCTTTTGCGGAACCAAAAACTACACTACCTCTCTGAACTGAAACTTGCCATTTAGTCTTATACTCTTCTGGAGCAATAGAACGAATAAAACTGTTAACATCATCTATAATCTTTAGGAACTTTTTCTGCATATCCTCTCCACTTAACTTAAGCTCTTTCATTAAGCGGTCAACTTTATTGATAAAAAGAACTGGCTTAACCCTTTCGCGCAAAGCCTGTCGCAAGACAGTTTCTGTTTGCGGCATCATCCCTTCTACTGCGCAAACCAATACAACAGCCCCATCACATGCTCGCATAGCTCTTGTTACTTCTCCGCTAAAATCAATATGTCCTGGTGTGTCTATAAGATTAATTAGATAGTCTTTCTTTTCAACATTGTGAATCATGTTTACATTTGCGCTATCAATCGTTATGCCTCTTGCTTTTTCATCTTCGTGGAAGTCCATAATAAGAAGTTTTCCTGCTAGTTCCTCAGATATCATACCTGCTCCTGCAAGTAGAGAATCTGTCATAGTTGTTTTTCCATGATCTATATGAGCAACTATCCCTATATTGCGGATTTGTTTTGGCTTATGCATTAGCTCTTGAATTTTTTTTACTTTTTCTTCTACCATTCTAACTTCTAATCAAAGGACAGAAAGAATAGAATTATTTAAAGATTTCGAATTACTTCTATATTTTGTAGTTATTCTATAACCTCTGCCTTCTTTAACTTTTCAATAAGATTCTTCCTCATATTATAATATAGCGGCTTTTCTAATCGCATGTTAAGGAGCTGATCGAAGGATAATTTAGCTTTTTTTATCGCTAATGCAGTAAATTTGTTTCCTTCATCTATAACTTCAAGTTGCGCTCCAATACACAAATTTTTTTTTACATATTCCTCAAGTCTCTTGAAATCGTAGCGAAGAAGCTTTTCAACTACCTTCTTTATAAAAGAAGTATTCATTGTTTCATACCATTCAACAACGTCATAAAGATCAGAATAGCGATTAACAATCTTTTTTTCAACTCTATTTACAAGTTTTTCTGTGTCTTCTCGCAAGATTTGATAAACACTTTTCATTTTATATAGTTAATTTAGAAAAGAGAATTATTTAAAGATTTCGAATAATTTTATGTTTCAAAGTTATATAACAGCTATTTCAGCCTAATTGTCTCAAGGTTGCGCGGTGCAACTGTTTCTATATGATAAATTTTGTAAAGTGTAGAGGCTAAATCAAGACATTTTGAAGCTTCACCATGATTTATAATTATTTTCTTTGGTGAAGGCGATATATTGTTAATAAATGCAAGCAACTGATTCCTGCTACTATGACCTGTTAAGCCGTCAATGCTGATAACCTCAAGTTTTATAGGCACAACTTCTTCTTTTCCTTCAACTGTAAATCTTGCTTCCTTAAGGCCTTCTTTTACCTGACGGCCTAAGCTGTTTACACCTTGGTAACAGCCAAAAATTATGGCATTTTTTGGCGAATCTGCCAACTCACGAAAGTACTCAACACTTGCTCCACCTACTAGCATACCTGAAGTAGCTAATATAATGCATGGGCCGCCCTCTACAACCTCTTGCCTTTCTTGAGATGAACCTACTCTTGAAAAGATATCTGAGCTAAAAGGATTTTCATCACGAAAAATCCTGCTTTTGACTGCGTTGTTTAAAAAGTCTGGATATGCTGTATGAATAGCAGTAACATCCCATACCATGCCATCTACATAAATTGGCACTTTAGGCAACTGCCCTTGTCTTGCTGCTTGTTCGATAATGAGCATTATCTCCTGAGAGCGTCCAACCCCCAGAACAGGTATAAGTACTCTACCTTTTCTTTCTATTACTTTTTTTATGGTATCAATAAGCATATCTTCGCTTTCTTTGCGGCTTGGTAAAATATCTGATTTGCTACCATATGTGCTTTCTATAATTACACTTTCAAGCCTTGGAAAATTTGTTATTGCTTTTTCCATAGCCCTTGTTAAGCCAAATTTCATGTCTCCTGTATAAAGCATGTTATGCAAGCCGTTCCCTATGTTGAGGTGAATCATTGCTGAGCCTAGAGCATGGCCTGCGTTATAAAATGTTAATCTCACATCTGGTGTAATATCTGTCACTGCACCATAATCCAAGCAAATAGAATGTTTCACCATTTCTTTGATGTCAGCAGAAGAATAGATTGGCTGAACAGCTTTCTTGTAGCTAACACCAATATAATCTAATGCTAGTAGGGCTGCTATATCCCTTGTTGGTGCTGTCATATATACAGGACCGCGATACCCCATTTTGTAAAGGTAAGGAACTAAACCGCTATGGTCAAGATGCGCGTGAGATATAAGAATGGCGTCTATTTCCTTTATATCAAATTCAGGTACATTCAGCAATGGAAATTTTTCCTTATTTTGGGCAGTCACGTCTATTCCGCAGTCAATTAATATTTTTGATTCAGGAGTGTGAAGCAATAAACAACTTCTCCCAACTTGTCGCGCACCGCCCAAAAATGTCAACCTAATCCATTCTTCTCTCTTTTCCGGATTCCATTCCTTGTATATCTTTTTACCAATTAAATTAAGGAAGCGTTTTCTGTAAGTATTATTTACATATAAAACATGCCTTATAGCCTCGGTAATTTTGCTTCTTATGGCTGGACTGCGCTGTATTAAAGGTATCCAAAAAGTCTCTTTTTTTATATTATGCAGTACTTCTCCACCCTTGCCAATCGCTAAGCCTGGCCTTTTTGCTTCAATTACCACTATGCTACGCTGAACATCAAAAATTATAGATATTATCTCTGCCTCAGCAGGAATCAAACCGCGAATAAACTTTTCTGTTTTTTCTTGAGAGAGCAACAAAGACTGTGATGCTCTTAACTCTACTCTTTTCTTGATCCTGTCAACAACTTTCCTTATTTTCTCTTCTCCTGTTAGAAAAAAGTCTCTATCTGATGTATAAAGCACTATATTAGCGCCTTCAAAATTAGCTGATTCTATAAAATCAGGCAATTCTTTTAAGATATCCTTAAGAATATCTGTCATTTTACTTTTGTTTCAGAATGTTCAGAATCTATTTCAATTTACGATTTATTTAAAAATTTAAAAATTCTATAAAAATAAGTATGTGTCTAGCCAAACACATATTCTTTTATTTTCTTTTATTTTTTGCTTTCTTTCTTTTCCTCTTGGGAAATTTTTACTTCTTCTATTTTCCCTGCTCCTTTGCTGTCTATAACAACAATATCTATTGGTTCGCCAACACTGGCGTCTCTTTTTATTGCTGTCATTAAAACTTTAATGGCAAGTTTTTTTCCTTCTTCTATTGTTAAGTCTTTCTTCCATTCATTTTCAAGTACACCATAAACCATAAGAGAACCAAAACCGCCACTTGTTGTGTAATCTTTATGTATATTTACTGCGCCATCTGGAGCAACGTCATATAAAGAAAATCCCCCGCTGTCTTTGCCGCCTATAATAAAATGAGTTACAGCAACTATTGGCGAAAGTTTCCTTATGTTTTGATAAAGAATAGAAGCAAAAAGATTTGCTGCTTCTTTAACACTTGGTAAAGCTCTTGTCCTTATTGATTTAAGTTTTAGCTCTGCTCTTGTAAGCTTAACAACAAGTTGAATGTCGGAGACATTGCCAGCAGTTGTTACAATTATATTATCTGCTATCTTATGAATTTTATCGACTCTTTTGTGGCCTATAAAGTAGCTATCGCCAAAAACCATCCTTTTGTCTGCTCCAAGGATAATTCCATCTTTACAGACTATGCCTACTGTTGCTGTTCCTGTTTTTGCTATATTCTTTTTAATATCATCATCCATTTTAGCATCAAAAGAATAAAAACACTCTTCATTTAGCTTGTTAATTAAAGTTTATAAACCTTTCGTATCTCCTTGCACGGATTAGCAAAAAATCATCCTCGGACATTATTCAAGATATCTATTCCTTTTTAAACCTAGAATCTCCTCTTTCATGTTATTTTGCTAAATTTTATAGTAATGCGCTTGTCTTTAATGCTATGAACAGAGCAGCTTTTGTACTTTTTAAGTTTTTCATCTAGAGATGCAAAATCAATCTTGAGAGCGTTCGTCCTTTTCCTAAGCATAATCTCTTGTCTTCGCAGCATTTCTATCATCCTTTTATCAGCTTGAATCGCCAATTCGATTTTGTCTTCTTTCTGCAAGACTGCTTTTTTTCTTTCCTCTTGTATTCTTCTTGCTAGCTCGCGAGCATAACCTTCAGATTCTAGTAGTGGAGTTAATTTTGTATCAAGCTTTACATCAATCTTTCCTCTCTTAAATTCCAATTTTTTTACATTTGTCTGCCTTTTAATAATTTCTTGCAGCTTTGCTATCTTTTTGGGCATTGTTATCTTCGCAGACGCAAGAGGCCATCTTATCCCTACTCCCTCTTCTCTTCTTTTTGCAAGAATTAAAGTTATAATTTGCTTTGCTATTTCCATTTCCTGTTCGAGTTTTTTATTAATCATCCTTTTGTTTGATTTTGGCCAACCGCATAAATGAATACTTTCCTCTTTTTCTTTATCTTTGAAGTAATCCTGATAAAAATATTCTGTTAAGAAAGGAATAAAAGGAGCAAGCATCTTAAGTAATTCAAGCAAAGTCGTATAAAGACAGTAGAATGCTGCTTCTTTATTCTTTCCATCTGCCTGAATCCTTTCTCTAGTGTATTGAATATATTCTCTTGATAAAGTGTTCATAAAGAAATCCTCAAGCAATTTGTTAGCCACATGTGGTTTTAAACTTTCAAGGTTCCTTGTAACATCATCAATCAAACTGTTAAGTCTGCTTAAGAGCCATTTGTCCTCTACTTCCAGCTTTGCTAATTTTTTTGGCCTTGTATTGACAGATTTTTTTACATAATTACTTATGTTAAGCAATAAATTCAAAATTCTTTTTATTTCTTCTGCCCCCTTATAGCCAAAATTCAAATTGAACAAAGGGTTCTGTCTTGCGTATATCCACCTCATTACATCGGCACCCATACGCTCGGTAGCGTCGTCAAACCATATTACATTACCCAAACTTTTGTGCATAGGTCTTCCATGTTCGTCATTAACTTTCTCGTAAGCAAAAACAGCCTTGTAAGGAGCTTTATTTTCTAAGGTTACTGCCATAAATAACAAAGTATAAAACCATAGTCTAACCTGCTCGCGCATTTCGATAACAAGTTCTGCAGGAAACCATTTTTTCCAGTAAGCTTTATTATCAAAATAATGCAATGTTGAGAAAGGCACTATGCCTGCATCCAGCCAACAATCACCTACTTCTTTTATTCTTTCAACTGTTTTGCCGCATTTGGAACATTTTATTTTGATAGCATCAATCCATGGTCTATGCAGTTCTGGTAAGCTATCAACTTCTTTTGGATTAATTGCTTTCTTCTTTAATTCTTTTTTTGAACCTATAACTTCGATGTTGCCACAGCTACACTCAAAAAACATTAATGGCAGACCCCAATAACGCTTTCGCGAAATACACCAGTCGCCCATATTTGTAAGCCAGTCTTGCATCAAAGCTCCAACATGTTCGGGGTACCACTTAACTTTAGCTGCTTGTTTTTTCATTAAAGACCTTATTTTATCACAAGATATAAACCACTCCTTCACGAGTCTGAAAACAAGTTCTTCGCCACAACGCCAACATACAGGATAGCGATGCTTATAATCTTCTACTTTATATAAGAAGCCTCTTTTTTTAAGATCATTAATAATAAGTGTATCGATTCCTTTTACATTTTTTCCTGTTAGCCAGTCAAAACCGTCTATAAAGTTTCCTGCATCATCCAAAGGTGCAATTTCTGCAAGGCCTTTGGTTTTGCCAAGTTCGTTATCCTCTGCTCCGCAACCGGGTGCGATATGTACAATTCCTGTTCCTTCTTCTTCTGAAACATCTTTCCATTCCACAACCCTATGTTTAATGCCCCGCTGTGCAGAAAGATTAGCATAAGGGCTCTCGTATTCTAAACCAACAAGTTTCTTGCCAGGAAGTTCTTCTAGAACACTGTATTTTAGACCCAAACAAGTTACTGCTTTTTTAGATAAATAATAAATATTAGGGCCTTGCCTAACTTTCACGTAAGTTAGAGTGGGATGAACAGCAGCGGCAACATTTGATGTTAAGGTCCATGCTGTTGTTGTCCATATTAACAAATATTCATTTTCCTTTTTTTCCTTACCTTTTATTTTGCATTGAATAAAAACGCCTGGATGTGTAAGTTCTTTATAGGAATCTGTTCCCGTTAGTTCGTGCTGTGATAATGAAGTTCCACAGCGATAACACCAGGGCAAAACCATTGTTTTTTTGTAAAGCCATCCTTTCTCATAACATTTTCGCAAAAAATGCCAGATGTACTCTATGTTAGTATCGGTAAATGTATAATAAGAGTTCTTCCAGTCCATCCATTGACCAAGCTTAATGCTTTGTTGAGTTTGAATAGCAGAAAATTTATTAACTCTTGCACGACATGCTTTTGAAAATCGATCAAGACCAAAATTTTCTATGTCACGTTTTGAATTAAAACCCAGGTCTTTTTCCACCTCAACCTCGACCCATAAACCTTGGCAGTCAAAACCATTCTGCCAGCGCTGATCAAAACCTTGCATGGCCTTGAAACGTTGAAACAAGTCTTTGTATGTTCTACCCCATGCATGATGCACACCCATGGGATTATTGGCAGTTATAGGACCGTCAATAAAACTCCATTTCTTCTTGCCTCTATTCTTGCATCTAAGTTTATCAAAAATCTTCCTGCGTTTCCAAAAAGCAAGCACCTTTTTTTCAATTTCTTGTTGCTTAAGCATTTTACGCGCCTTAATATTTTAGTTTCTAAATCTCTATAGCAAAGAGAAAAAAGCTATTTAAACTTTTTTAAATTTTTTCAAAGCCTCAGCTTCTAAAAAGTGAAGTTTTGATGGAATAATGATACAATAAGGACTTTTGAACTCTTTTTTTAAAAATTTATTCAGGCTACCAACAACTACCTTAGAATTAGCAGTTCCTGTGCGTTCGCATATAATAACATCCCTTTTTAACATACCGCTATCTTTTCTATTTTCGGCAATTTTTTTAATCTGCGACAATGCTGTAGGAATATCCAATCCTATATCAAGCAGAAGCAAAGTATGAGCATCAATTTTCAAATTTTCTTTGATAATATCATAAAAACTTTCTGGCCTATAACTTGGCTGCCATTTTGGAATAGAAGCTGTTTTGCCAAATTTATAAAGCTGCAAACCTGTTTCAGCTATAGCTGTAAAAACAGAAGTTGAATGAATTATCTCTACCTTAATTTTCTTCTTTCTAGCTCTTAAAACCAAATCAATATGTGTGGTAGCAGCAAGAGGGTCTCCAGGAACAAGTAAAGCTACGTTAGTTTTTTTTGCACACGCAATAATATCATCCTTTTCTTCAAGCAGCTTTCTGTCAGCCTTTATTACCTTGCTTCCAATAATTTTTTCAAGTTCGCGAATTGAGCAAGGCAGATCGCTTGTGTATGTATCAACATAAACTAATTTACATTTTTTTATCGCCTCAATTCCTTTAAGTGATACATCATTTTTGTCGAGGCCAATACCAACCAAATATAACATTTTTTATTTTACTTTTCTTTTTTTCTTTTACTTTTCTTGCTTTTTCTTTTCTTTTTGTACAGCAAAGAAGCTAACGCTAATAAAAAAATAAAAGCAAAGGATGCTATTAGCAGTACCATGCTATTCTCTCTTGCTAAAAATAAACTTATAATTATGCCAATAAGACATGCTAACATAATAAGTCTAAACCATTTTGCACCTGCTCCCAGCTCTTCTTGCGTTTTGGATGCTATAAATCTGCCAATAGGATAGCCTGAAAATGCTATTACTATTAATAAAATTATTTGAAGCGTGTCCATTTTTTTGGATGTTTTTTTAAATATTCTCGAAGGGCATGTTTGGTGTATGGCTCTATCGGTAATTTCAAAGCTTCTTTTAACGCAACCCAGACATACTCTTGGCCTTCTCTATCCAAGATAACTTTCTTGGATTTTGTTTTGCAAGCATAATCAAAAAATATAAAATGTCTTTTTTTCCAAAACTCTTTTCCATAAATAAATTCTTGAAAGCAGATAAACTCAAAACCATAAACTTCCAACCCTGTTTCTTCTTTTACTTCTCTTTTAAGACCTTCTTCTATTTTTTCTCCCAATTCTATATGGCCCCCAGGGATTACGTATTTATTTTTCCATTTAGAGGAGCGCATCAAGAAAACCTTTCCTTCAGGATTAAAAATAAAAGCCCCTGCAGTTGGTTCAGGATATCGTTGTTTTTTCATCTTAAATTTTTCCCTCTCGAGCAAATAACTCTTTTAAGTTTGTCATTCTATTTTCAAACCAAAAAAGCGTTGAGCATTTAAATCTGTTTGCTTTTTAACATCCTCAACCGAGATTTTTTTAATTTCTGCTATTTTCTCGGCAACAGCTTTTACAGACAGCGGCGTATTTCTTCTGCCAAAACCAAACCATGGCGAATCTGTTTCAAGCATTATCCTCTCAATTGGAGTATCTCTTGCAATTTTGCGACTTGCTTTTGAACGCTGTATGTTTGGACCTATTGAAATACTCCAACCATTATTAATGACTCTAGTTAAAGATTTTTTGTCGCCAAATAAGTGCATCAACACTTTTTTAGCATTTTCTTTTTCCAATATGCTAATAGCGTCTTCAAAAGCTTCTCTCGCATGGACAACTATTGGCAGCTCTAATTTCTTTGCTTCTCTAATGAGTACTTTAAAAAGCTCTCTTTGCTTTTTTCTCAACATATCACCTTTTATCCACCAATAATCTAAACCTATTTCACCAATAGCAGCAATATCTTTTTTATTTTTTTCAAAATAGCTTATTGCATTGTTTACTTCTTCTTTTGTTATATTTTTTATAAAGCCTGGATGTAAACCTAATGCGCAGAATATAAAGTTTGGATATTTTTTATGCATCTCAATTGTAAAATCAAAATTTTTCAGGCGAGTAGAGCATGTTATCACTGCCTTTAACTCGCGCTGACATTCTCCAATAACCTCATCTCTATCAGCATCATAATCTTTTTGCTCCAAATGGCAGTGCACATCTATCATAATATCTCTTTAGTGGCAAGGTTTTTTAACCTTTCTGTCTTCTGAAGCGTATGAAAAAAACAAGCAGGAAAAGAGAGAAAAAACAAGAAAAAAAGCGAAGATATGAATTACTGATAAAAATAGTGAGAAAATTCGAAAAAGAAATAGAAAAAAAGGAACCAAGCAAAAAGGCCTTAGCTTCAGTATTTAATCAATTATACACTCTTGCTACAAAAGACCAACTGACAGGAGTATTCAACAGAAGAAGCCTTGAGGAAGCTCTTGGAAGAGAAGTTACAAGAGCAATAAGGTATAATCTTCCTCTTTCTGCCATAATGCTTGATATAGACAATTTTAAGGAATATAATGATAAATATGGTCATTTTCAAGGAGATAACGCACTTAAGGCAGTAACAAGAATAGTAGAAATTAGTACAAGAGTGGAAGATTTTGTTGCAAGATATGGCGGAGAAGAATTTATTGTTATACTGCCAAATTCCAATATAGACCAAGCTGTTAAGATTGCCGAAAGGATAAGAAGAAAAGTTGCTTCTGCTGTAATAGGCACTAGCAGAAAAAACCTGCCAAAAGGCTTTAAGAATGTTACCATTTCTTTAGGCGTTGCGCAACTCTCAAAAGGAGGCGTCAAAGAGATGTTAAATAGGGCAGATCATGCCCTATATGAAGCAAAAAGAGAAGGCAAAAATAAAGTTAGGATATTTAAAAAGAAATGAAACTCATCTACAATAAAATCTTCCTTGAGCATGACATCCAACATCCTGAAAACAAAAACAGATTACTTTATTTTAAAAATCTAAAAGATACAAAAATAGAGAATGGTGAAAAATATCTTGAATTAGTTCATTCTTCTGATTACATTAATTTTGTGAAGGAAGCTTGCAAGAGAGAAACTAATTTAGATGCTGACACAATGACATGCAAGCGCAGTTATGAAGTTGCATGTTACGCAGTTGGCGCAGCAATGCAGGCAGCTAAACAGCAAGCTTTTGCACTTGTCAGACCGCCAGGACATCATGCCTCCAGAGACAAGGCAGGAGGATTTTGCATTTTCAATAATATTGCAATAGCAACAAAATTTCTTTTGGAACAAGATAAGCGTGTTTTCATTTTTGACTTTGACTTGCATCATGGCAACGGCACGCAAGAAATTTTTCTTGGAGAAAAGAATGTAATGTATTTCTCGCTGCATCAATCGCCGCTATATCCTGGAACAGGCCTAAAAAGCGAGAAAAATTGTATAAATGTTCCGCTACCTTTTGGCACAGAAGATGCAGAATACGTTAACGAGCTTGAAAGAAAGCTAATTCCAGCATTAAATAAATTTAATCCTGATATAGTTGGCGTAAGCGCAGGGTTTGATGGCTATTACAAAGATTTCTGCTATATGAATCCTACAGCAGGATTTAAGCTAACAGCAAGAAGCTACGAAAAGATAAAAGAAATTCTTAAGCCGTACAAGACATTCTTTGTTCTGGAAGGCGGTTATAATCCAGAAAGCATCCATGAAGGCGTTAATGTTTTTCTAGAATAAAACGCCCGGAGCAGACATAGGAAAAAATGTTCGGTTCCTTATCGTCGGTGTAAATCCTACATAGATTTGGTATAAACTTGAGCAAGAGCCTAGCTTTGGTCTGGACCCAAAAATTTTACTAAGCAATAACTCTCTTTTTAGGCATAATTATCTCATCAAAAACCTCAACTATTTTCTCAACAAAAGGATTCTCTAGATTCAATTTATATAACTTAGCATTTCCTATCTGCCTTGTGGGCTTTATAACCTTAGCCTTTATTAAATCGTCCCATATTCTAAATAAAGTAGTTCTTCCTATTTCGGCTCCTTCTGCAATATCGCTTATACTATAGTCTAATTCCCTTCCTTCAATAAGGAATTCTAGTACCCTTATTTTTGGGGTATCTCCAAAGACTTTTCTAAATAAAGTTTCCATACTTACAGTAAAAAACAGGAATTTATAAATGTTTCTATTTTGGAACGCTAGTGTTCCGTAATAACCAAAATGTTTAAATATATAGAATCAAATAATCTAGCATGGAATTAGGAAAAGTTATCATGAAGCGATTTCTAAGAAAACTGCTAAATCTGAATATCTGGGGAGGCACCTCTTATGGCGATGGCTTCATTGAAAGTAATTCCGGTATTCAGACAATAGAGGTGTCTGGTGATCCTGATATCCCCAATTATCTTAATGTTGTTCTTGATACTGCTACTTTACTTGAAAGTAATCATGTATACCCTTCCTGGGGCTGTATTGAAGTAACAGTAATTCCAAAATGAAAAAAGAGCATAAAATTACTTTTTTAGCTTTCTTTATTTCTATAGTTCTTGGGATACTCGGAAGTCACCTTGCCTTTCATTTTCTGGCGTTGCAATGGCAGCCATGGCAGCCAGCCAACATTTTCCCTTTTATCACCCTACTTCTCATCGTTGTCCCTATTTTGGTATTTCTTCTTTTGTTTGTACTATCGAGAAAGTTTTTTTCTATTATATGGGAGAAAATTAAAATGCGATCGTATTGTGTGCTCCTTATGCTATTGGCATACATGCTTGGCAGCATTTTTTCATATTGCTTCTACTACCATGGCCATGAGTGCCTTAGTCCCAAGGTGCTTTTAGCACTTCCATTTGTTATCCTTCACAGTCTTACGTTTGCTGTTGGAATTTTGGTATATCCAATGAAATTATATTTGATATTCCCAAGTATACTAGCCATAGCAAGCGCTTACATCGCAACTAAAGGTATAAAAAAATGGTATTTTCGTGTTTTGGGGGTTGTATTACTAACATGTTTGATTTATATGGTAGCTCTCACGCACATTGTTATTCGAGCGTTAGCCGCATGAAAACAAGACTATAGTTTTGCTTGTAAAAAAAACATCGCATAACAAAATTAACGCCGTAGAAAAAATGCTTGAAGAAAAAGATAGCGAAGGTGCAAAAAACAAGCTTGAGGAAGACATTAAAGATAAACTGGAGAAGTGGCTGGTTGTCTACGAGAAGGAAAATGTGCTTCAGTTTTCTAAGGATGAGATAATCGATTTGGTTGATAAGTTAATAGAGAGGTTCTAAATGGGGTCTAAGCTTAGGTCTATATTTGCAATTATTTTATTGGTCGTTTTAGCCATGATTTTTATTTCGGTTATTTCGACGTTATTCGGAAGAACTTACATTAGGGCAAGGATTGACCGCTTCGGAAAGCAATGCGAAGTAGATTCAGATTGTGAACAAACTTATTTTGAACCTTGCATTTATTATACTTGTTTAAATAAAAGTGCGGACAGAACCAAAATTGACTTACTTGTTAAAATCTATACAATAATCAACCCTCTTTTGGCATTGCGCGAATGCATACCCGCCGCTTTTGAGTGTAAGTGTATTGATCATATTTGTACTGTGCGCGTACCAGGTAAAAATTACACCCGCAAGTAAACCAATTAGTATCAAATAAATAATGCTGTGGAAAAAATGCTTGAAGAAAAAAGTAGTGAGGGTGCAAAAAACAAACTCGAGGAAGACATTAAAGATAAACTGGAGAAGAAAATGAAAAAAAGAAGCGTAGTAGAAATCATCGAAAATATCGCAACACTAATTCTTGCTTTATGGGGCATTTCGATGTTTTGGCTTTGGATATTTTGGCTTCTTCCGTCAGAAGTTAGCCTTAGAAATATGATTTTGGCACTTGGTTTAATCACTCTTATCATATTAAAGAAGCTTTACCGCAAATATAAAGATAAAGCAATTTTAGTTATAATGGTTATTATTGCCCTTGTTCTTATTGGGAGGTTCTTCGGAGTAGGTGCATAAATTTATTGGCTTTATACTTTCAATATGGGCGAAAATCCTTTCAGATGTGCTTTTTAGCAGGCGCGAAAAGGCTTAATTCAGAATAGGTTTTACAGCTCGATGCTATATCAATCTGCATCCATTTTATACCAAATTAGTAATGGCGTTCTCATCTTGAAGCCCTCCAAGGTGAACTTGTTATAAAACGCCCGGAGCAGGAATCGAACCTGCAAAGGCTTGCGCCAACAAGGTTAGCAACCTTGCGCCGTACCATTGGGCCATCCGGGCATAAAGTTGAGAAGAGCAATGTTTTTTTAAACCTTTTGTTAGATTAATGTTAGGCAGATTAAGTTAGTGACGACTTTATCTCAAATCAGTTGACTCTCAACTTTTAGCAGATTTTTCTGCCATATTTATCAAGAAGTTCTTCTTTAACATAAATTTTAGCATCTGCTCTTACTGCTATGGCGATAGCATCACTTGGTTTAGAGTCTAAAGCCAAAATCTTATTTCCTTTCTGAAAGAATACCTTTGAATAATAAGTTCCTGTCTCTTCCTCTAAAGTGTGAATTTTAACAAACAAAACTTTAATTTCAAAGTTATCTAATATCTGGGCTATCAAGTCATGAGCCCATGGTCTTACAACAGGTTCTTTTTTCAGTCCTTTTTCTATAGAGCTTGTTTGCTCCTCATTTGTTATCATATCGAGCTGCAAGCAGTTTGCTGTTAAGTGAATAACTGTTGTGTCTACGCTTATATTGCATGAGACAAAACCTTCTGTGCTTAATGATGGTATCTCGCTTATCTCTATTTCCTTGCTTTCTTTTTCTTCTGTCTCGATGCTATAAGTTTTAAGATGAATCAAGCTTCCAATAAAGACTCCAAGAATAAAGATCCCTAATAATGCTAAAAGTATTAAAATAAAGCATTTTCTTTTCTCTTTTTTCTTTTTCATCACTATTATATAAGAAGATAATTATTTAAATCTTTTTTGTTATTATTTCCTTATTATAACTTTAGTTCCTACAGGGAATTTTATAATTTCCTCAAGGGCTTCTTTTGGAGCTCTTATGCAACCGTGCGAAACAGATTTTCCGATAGAACTTGGATCATTAGTACCGTGAATGCCATAACTACTGCCATTAACGCTCTTTGTACTAATTCCTATCCAATAAGCGCCGAAGGGGTTTGAAGGACTTTCATTTGGGACATAACCTTGTTTATATACATACTTATTCACCTTATATGGAAGCCACTTGCAATTTGGTGAAGGCCACCAATCAGGATTTTTTACTTTATTGATTATTTTAAATTCACCAATAGGTGTTGATTTACCTTTTCCAACTGCCACAGGATATCCCTCCACTTCCCCATTTTGATAAAGAAACATTTTTCTATCTGAAATGTCTACAACTATTTTGCTTTCTAAATTGTTGGTATTAGAACCAGCATCAGAGTTTTTCTTATTGCTGGAGCTTGGAAAACTTGGATTAATAAGAAAACAAAGATAAGCTGCAGCTACAAAAAATGTTCTTTTGAGCATGGTTTTCATTTTCTCAAAGAGGAATAGCGGTGGGTTTTTAAATCTTTTTGGTGTATTCCTTGAATGCTAATAATAGATGGCAGCTTTGGAACTGGTGGAGGCGCAATAGCTAGAGTAGCTTTAGGCCTAAGTGCCCTAACAAGTAAAGCTTGCAAAATAGAGAAAATAAGGGCAAAAAGAGACAAGCCGGGTTTAAGAGAGCAGCATTTACAGGGAGCATTGGCTCTAGCAAGCCTTTGCAATGCAAAGGCTAAAGGACTAGTATTTGAATCAACTGAAGTAGAATTTTATCCTCAAGCTATAACAAAAAAGCACCTTGATGTAAATGTAAAAACTGCTGGCAGCATCGGTCTTGTACTGCAGGCTTTGATGATTCCTTCCTTGCAGCATGATTTAACAATCAGCATAAAAGGAGGTGCGACATTTGGGAAGCATGCCCCGCCACTTTATTATATAAAAGAAGTCCTGAGTTATTTTCTGCATAAAATAGGTTATAGATATAACATCAGCATAAAAAGAGAGGGATTTTTTCCAAGAGGCGGAGCTATAACAGAAATTAGGACTTTCAAACCAGAAAAACTTAATGAGCTGATTGCGATAGAACAAACACCAATTATAAAAATAGCAGGAATTTCTGTCGCTTCTGCTAACTTGAAACCAAGAAACGTAGCAGAGAGACAAGCTAAGACAGCAATAGAAATTCTGCGTAAGCATTTCAAAATAAAACCAATAATTGATATATTTTATAGCGATTCTTTAGATTTCGGTTCTGGAATTCAGCTGTGGATAGAAACTGAAAATAGCAGAATAGGTGGAGATTCTTTCGGCGAAAGGGTAAAAACATCAGAAGAAGTTGCGGAAGAAGCTGCTTACGCATTGATAGGGGAATACAAAAAAGGAGCTGTTGTTGACAAGCATGCATCAGACCAGTTACTGCCTTATCTCGCAATAGCTGGCGGTTCAATTAAAACTTCTGAAATAACAGAGCATGCCAAAACAAATATGTTTGTTATAGAGAAATTTTTGCCTGTAAAATTTTCTGTCAGCGATAATATAATTGAAGTTAAGAAAGCGTAAAGGATAGATAGATTTAAAAAAAGAAAAAGCTCTTAATTCTTTATAGCGGGGTGGAGCAGATTCGAAAGAAGCTCTATCAGGAGTGCTCGCAGATTAAAAAAAGCGAAAGGCCCATAACCCTGAGGTCGTTGGTTCAAATCCAACCCCCGCTATTTTCTAAGATGGTAGAAAAAAAAGAGTTGATTTGCGGCATAGATGATGCCGGAAAAGGTCCAGTCATCGGTCCAATGGTTCTAGCAGGAGTTCTGCTAAGCAGGACTGAGGAGATAAAGCTAAAGCAATTAGGCGTAAAGGATTCCAAGATGCTCAGCCCGAAAAGAAGAGAAGCTCTTGCAAAAAAAATCAGGAAGATTGCAAAAGCCTATCATATTGTTAAAATTTCTCCGAAAGAAATTGATAGCAGAGCATCCATTGGACTAAACCTCAATCAATTAGAAGCCATCAAAGCCGCGGATATTATTAATAAACTTTTAAAAAATAAAGAAAAAACCAAAACCGATATCATTATTGATTGCCCTTCAGTAAATAGAGCAGCATGGAAGAATTATTTGCTGAGGTATGTCAATGAAAAAATAAAAAATGCGAAATTTATTATTGAGCATAAGGCTGACGTGCACTATCCTGCAGTTTCGGCTGCAAGCATCATAGCAAAAGTTGCAAGAGATGCTGAAATAGAAAAAATAAAGAAAAAAATTGGCGTTAATTTTGGTTCAGGTTATCCTGCTGATCCTCTAACGCAAGAATTCTTAACGCAAGAATTTCTAAAACATGCTGACAAGTATAAAAAATTGCATATAGCCAGAGAAACTTGGCAGACTTTGAAAAGTTTTAAGGGGAAAAAAGAACAAAAGAATTTATTGGAATTTTAACTTAAACAGAGAATTGGTTTGTCATTTAATGGCTATCGGCTGAATGAAAAGCAAAAAGTTGACCAAAAGGTATTTATATTAAATTTGAATCTGAAGAATTATGGTGGAAATCTACAAAGAAGAAATAAATTCTTCTGGTATAATCTACAAAGCAGAAATAAATGCTTCAGGTGTAAAGTTCTATATGATACAAAATGGCAGAGAAGTTGCTAGGGCTCGCCTTTATTTGTTACATAACGATTTGCATGCTGAGCCATTTGGATTCATGGAAGATGTTTTTATAGATGAAACCTTGAGAGGAAAAGGATACGGCTCAAAATTGGTTAATGCAGTTTTAGCAGAAGCTCAAGAAAGAGGCTGCTATAAACTCATCTGTACAAGTAGACATACAAAGCCACATGTTCATAAACTATACAAAAAGCTTGGCTTTAAAAATCATGGTATAGAATACAGAATAGACCTCTAAAGAAACGATTTCACGCAATACAATTAAGAGAAAGAGAAGTTTTTATGAAGTGAAAAATCTTGAAGAGTCGCCGATCCTTATTCTTTCTTTTCTCTTTTTGATGTTTTTCTTACTATTAAGAGAATTATTCCTGCAACAAGTAAAGCAGCTATAAAAATTATTACTCCTGGCGCTTTTTTAATTGTGTCTCCGACTGCTCCGATTACCGCACCAACTATTCCTGGAGCTGTTGCAGGAGCAGCAGGAGCTGTTGGTGTTGCTGGTGTTGGTGGAGTTGGCATAGTGCAGTTTTGCGATTCTGCTGGCTTTTCGCCAAGAGGAGCATAGCAGTAAGGAACTAACTCGCTACAAGTTCTTGTTTGCGTTCCATTAACACAATCACTCCAATCAGTACATGTCCAAGTTGTTAGGCAGCCGCCTCCTCCGACAACTGCTGAAGTTGTTACTGGTGCCATATAGCTGTATTCCGTAACTGCGGAGTGTATTAATCCTGTTATTTTGTATCGTGTACTTGCATCAACTGCTGTGCAAGTATAACCGCCGTTTGCTCCGTCGCATGTTATCTTAACACCATTTGTGCAGTCATCTGTAACAGTAATAGAAGCAACATCTGCGTCAATTATACATACTGTATTGGAAGTTCCAACCTTGTCTATATAAGCGGTTTTGGTTACGTTCTGTCCTGTTAAATTAATCCCTCTTATTATTATTGAGCCCTCTCCAGCATTTACATTTACAGTTATATTTATATCTGAGAGATTTATTGTGCCTTTGCTGAAATCATAAGGAAATTCAACAATTGCTGTTCCATTATCTTTATTGATAAAGGTGACATTAGCAATGCCTGAAGCATTATTTACCCCAGTAGCGTTATTAATAAGGAAATCCAAATTTATGTTGGCATTTATATCTGATAAACCCCCTGTTATACTATCACAAGCATCTCCAACTCCATCCCCATCTGCATCTGCTTGGTCAGTATTTGCAACAGAAAGGCAATTATCTTCGCATTCTGTGTCTATCCCATCTTGATCCGGGTCATTACCTGTTAAAGAGTAGATTGCATTTTCACAGCTATTTTGTGTGCACGAGCATCCTTCACAGGTGTTTGAAACATTTTGGTAAGTTCTGTATTTTCCATCATAACAACCGCTCATTTCAGAACAATCTGTTGCTTGACAATCCTCGTCAGCTTCACATTCTGCTCCACACATTTCAATGCTACATGCGTGGCTTAATACAACCTCTCCTATTGTGCAATGTCCTGTGTTTGGGGCTTCATCATTTACGCATTCACTTTGAAAGCCATCAAAAAAGTCCCATGTAAAAAGGCAATCGTCAGGAGAATAACCACAAGTTGCAATTTGAGCTAAATTAAATTCAGAGCAATCAATAGGATCTCTAGGCATACAACCCACTTCCACGCTACATCTTTCTTGTCCGTCACACCATAAACCATTATCACAAAAAGAATCGTCAGGAATATTTACACAAGCGTCAGCATCTTCGTCACAAAAATCTTGAGTGCAATCAATGCCGTCAGAACAATCCATGACCGAGCCTAAACATACTCCTTCAAAACACTGATCCTCTACAGTGCAGAATTGCTCATCCTCACATTCTGTGCCATCTTCTTTATTTCCCTCGTTGTCAGTATCTACCCATTGGTATTCTGTTATTTCATATGAGCATCCTTCCTCATCCTCGCTACAATAATAATCATAATATGCTTGTTCCTTTTGCTCTTTCTGAGTGCATTGTCCTGTTTCTATCCATTGTGTTTTTCCAGTATCATACCAGTCATCATAATCGTCGCAATCCTCTACTGTTATTGTTTCTGTTGAACATATATTATCAATACATACTCCCTCATCATGTTCTATTAAATTACCGCCACAATAATAAGCATCTAAATAGTCGCAGTCTTCATCATCTATGCATTCTACAACATTAAAATGGCCTGTGTCTTTTAATTTATCGGGAGTGCTATCACCCCCTTCAGCATAAAACTTGATATCCCATTCTCCTGTTGGGGCGTCGTTTGGAAGTGCATAATCGCATGTTATTGTTTTACCTTTGTTTGGGGCTGAATCGCAAGTTTTAACCAAGTTATCCGAAGGGTCATAATATCTTAATCTTAAGTAAAAATCGTTACCTCCACTTTTTACACCTTTTCCATAAACTGTTTCGCCTTGTACAAAATTATTTTTAGCTGTACTATAATTATTATCACTATAACTTTCTGCTGTATAACTGACAGCAAGAACTCCAACAGAACTCAGAGAGATAAATATAATCGAGAATAAAATCAAAATTCCTAAAGATAATTTTGTTTTTGCTTTTCTATTCATTTTTCCCTTGGTTTACCTAAATAAAAAACAAGAGCATTTAAATCTTTCGCTATAAGGAGGCAAAATAGCCTGAATCGAATTGCACATGTTAAATGCCCTGAGCGAACGGTTAGAATTTGTGCGGTGCCCTTATAGTAAAGTTAATAAGGGGAGAATTTATATGAATATATGAAAATTGTTATATCTAATCCATATACCTATTTTCTAATTTCATTTATTCTTCTATTTGTGACTATTATAATTTTACAAGTTTATATATTCTTTAAAAATAAGAAAAGTTCTTTGCCTTCTTTGTCAAATTATAACGAAAAAATACTAAGGGAATTATCTACTAATCGAAGAAAATGGTTTTCAAATAATGAGATTAATAAAAAACTTAAACATAAAGATAAAATAAAAGATTCTTTAGATTGGCTCATAACGAAAGACTATATCTCATCAAATAGAAGAGGTTTATTTAGAATAACAAATAAAGGAGTAGAGAAACTTTTTGAGATTTTTAAGGAAGAAAAGAGTTACGCATATAAATCTCAAGAATTTTTAACAAATATACTTATAGCGTTTGTAGTAATTATGCTAGCTTATAGTTCCTTTCAACTTCAAAGCGTTCAAACTTCCCTTATGGCACAATCTAACATTCCACTTCAAGCAACTTTAGAGTTCATTCCAGATAAAAATGATTTGGTTATACCTGCTTTTCAATTAAGCCAATCTATAGACATAAATAGTCCAGATACCGGATGGGCCAAAATTGACTTGACAATACTTAATTTCGGCAGAATGGATTCAAATCATGTATATTGTTTCCAGAAACAACAAGGAAATAAGCTTTTTGGATACTTAAAACCCACTGATAATTTCCAAAACATTCCAGCAGGTTCTTCAAATCGTAGTGTTTTGCATGTTAAATATGATGAATGTTACAATACCAATGAAAACTTTTGCGATAAACCTGATTTAGTTCCAAAAGGAAATCAGAATATAACCCTAGAATGTGAATGCTATGGTTGTAAAGATCAAAGAAAGTTTGAGATTGTAATCCCACTCTGTATTTATAACCAAAATGAATCTACATGTAATGAATTTAAAGCAAATCTAAAATAAAATTTTCTACTTTTTTTGAATTTCTTTTTTGTATTTTGCTAAACAATTACTAGTTTATTTGTTTTAGAATTAGTTTTTAAAAGTTGTTATTTTGATTTTTTCTTTATCTTTTTTATTTTCTTATTTTGCAGTAAAATTGTTAATAAATAAGATATTAGTCCAACAGCAGCACTTGAAAAAAGTGCTATTCCCATATTTAAATTGAAGTTTGCCTTCTCTTTTTGTTGAAAGTTATAAGTACCGATATTAAATATAATTCTTCTTCCTATATTTTCAGAATTAGTTTTTGTAGTTATTAAAAGTTGGTTTTGATTTGGTAAAGCCATAACACTTTTATTTGTAACCTCCTCAAGAATAAAACAATTTTCTGAGCAACGATATTTATTTCCAAAATTGAATTTTAATAAAGAACCATAATATCCATCAACTTCTTCATCATTTAAAGTCACTTCTGAATTTGTATCAAAACTAAATATAAAACGACCATTTGGATAGAATGAATTATTTCTGTTAGTCAAATTAATCAAAATTTCAATATTCTCATCACCTATTTCTCTTATGGAAACTCCTGCAGGAGTATACTCACTAAATTTATCTTCTGTAAGATTAAGTTCTTTTCCATTACTAGAGTTAAAGATGATAACATCTGTTTGATTAAACTCCACTGGGATGTTTACATCTAAATCTTTAATTTCTCCATGCCCTCCTGTTCTGAAACGAAAGAATCCTTTTTCTTCTTCAAAATCATAAAAAAAGAATAAATCTCTGACAATCTTATTATTTAATCCTTCCACTCTAAATATATACTCTTTAGAAGGAAGGGATATATCAATATCTGTTGATATTCTTATAAGATAAATTGAATAAATACCAAGACCTAATAAGAGAAAAAATAAAATAGAAAGTATAATTGTTTTTAATCTAATCATCTTTCAAACAAGCCAGAATTAGTTTTTAAAGGTTTTTATCAAAAATTGTAGCAGGAGAAACCAGTAAGAACATTCACAAGAGAAATATCCGTAATATAATCAAATTCTTTTGGTATATATCTTGCTTATTTAATTTTTTATGCTTTTTTATAGGATATTAATCCCAAAATAAAAAGTACTGCTCCGATAATTATTCTTGTTGCACTTATTTCAGACACTTCTGCACTAATTGGTCCTACCGAGACAATAGATTGCTGTATTACAGGAAATGCTGACATTACTGCTATTACTCCAATTACCATTAAAATTACACCAAAAATTTCAAGAAATTTCTTTTTTGCCATTCTAATTTAAATAAAAATTAGTAAGTATTTAAATTTATCCTCTCTTCCAGAAAAAACCCTGCCTTCGCCTTCAACCTTTCAACCTTGCCCTCTTTCTCCAAATCAATTATTTAGAAAGTGTTATTAAGGTTCCTTACTAGAAAATCTCATAATGTTCATAGCAGAATCTGAAATAAGTAAGAAAATAAGAGGAAAAATCTTAGCTGAAGTGACAGATATTGAGAAATATCTAACAAAGTTTCTTTCTGATTATTTTACAAAAGATAGAGAAAAACGAGAAGAATTATATGATCTTATATTCAATACAGAATTACTAAGTTTGAGAAAAAAGATAAACATGTTTAAGAAAATTTTGCCTAAACTTGATTATAAAATTGATAATAAAGATAGAACAGAAAGACTAATACAATCATTTATTTTTATAAATGAAATAAGAAATAAAGTAGCCCATTGGAATTGGTCTATGAAAAAAAGCCAAAATAGAACGTCTTATCTACAAAATCCAAGGAAAAAAGAAGAATATTTGAGATTAGATAGCAAATTATTGAAGAGATATGATAATAGTATCGGTGAGATTTTAATGTTTTTTGATGCCCTAGAATCCTAATAAGATAATAGAAAAATCACCAATAAAATAAAAAATAATTTTTCATTATACATATGGCAAGACAGAGAAATGTTTGTTCATAAGAAAGAATTAAAAAACTATCGCTTTTTCCAGAAAAACCCTACCTTTGCCTCTTTATTTTTATTCGCACTTCTGTTTTAATCGGCTCTCCAAATTCCCATAAGAGAATATCTTCTTAAAGACCTGAATTCACAGAAAGCCCCCAATAGGAATAGGCAGATTCCCGTAACCCAAAAAATACCTTGAGATACCCAAGTTACATTACTAATTACAGTTGCTGCAAAAGCAAATGAAACAAAGAAAAATACTATAAATCCTGCAAATGCGAAGACCCCACCTAGCAATCTTAATCCCCAACAGGCTAAATCTGAAGCAAGATTTATTGAATTTATTTTTTTAGCCGTTAGAATAGTTAATGAAATTATAGCGATAGAAGAGACAATAAAAAATAACCAATCATAATACCGACCAATAGCTGAATTAAGCTGAACATGTCTTGAAAATAATAATAAGATGATAGCAAAGATAATTGTTTTTGCTAAAAAGCGATTATGCCTTATCAAACGCATTCTTAATAACCAATATTTGTAAGCGGTTATTACGGTGGTTATAGCTACTAATGTAAATATTACCTCTGCGGTATTTGAGAAATTGAAACTTCCAAGAATGAGATGTGGTGGGGATACCTTAGTTTTTTCTATATAAGGATAAATTATGAAAAGCAATATCAATCCAATTAAAGGTATAAAACTTAAAGATTTGTAGTAGACTCCTCTTAAGTGTATTCTTCTACCATGTTCTCTAAAGTAGTCTCTTTTTCTTTCTTTTAATCCTTCAAATATATTTCTTTTTGTGAATTGTCTGCAATAATGGTCTTCTGGAAGTCTATGCCTATCACAGAAATACTTTCCACATCGCCTGCATTTAAAAAGAAATCCTTTTCTATGGCATTTCCAGCATTTCATAACTTTGTTAAGAAACTCTTTATTTTAAACCTTTTGTTATCGCCTCCTCCAGAAAAAACCCGCCTTTGCCTTGAGGCGCTCGACTTTAGTCTTCATTTCCCAATTTTTATCCCGAGGTTCAACGCCCTGAGTGATGTCGTGCATTAAATCGCTGTTTACCACAAACCGTATCCGTCACAATACAACAAGAACAAAAAATTTATAAAGACAGGGCTTTTAGTCTCTTCAGTTGCTAAAATGGATAGAAAAGTAAGGTTAAAAGACATTATAAAAACCATGGGAGTTGGTGTTACCACGGCTATTGGAGGAATCGAACTAACTTTAGCTGCGGCAGATATTGGAGATAGGATAGCCCCACATGTTGAAAAATATGCGGGATTAATTGGCTCGCGTACTGTTGAATACGGTTTGCCTCTTGCGGTTGGATTATGTATGTTTTCTTTGTTTTATACTGCAACAAAAGCAACTTACAAATATCGACCGATATCTGTTAAAGCAGTAACAAAATAAAAATTTCTCGAGCCGACAATAAAAATAACGAGTGAAAGAGAGTAACGAAAAGAAGGTGATGTGAAAATGGGGCGTGACCCTCGAGCAAACCTCTAAAATAATAATTCTCCGATGATTGAGCAAAACGTATGCGATTTAGCGAAAAGAAACTATAAAATTATATGAGTCGGTAAACTTTTTAAATACCAAAATATTTGTAGCAAGGAATGAAAAATAAAAAGCAATTATCACGAGAAGAGAAAGCAGAACCAGAACTTTCGTATTTCGAGTTGCAAGCTTACTGGGGTGTTTCAAAACCACATATGGGGGGTTTGAAAGCTACAAAAGAGCTAATTGAGTTATGCCATATAGACGAAAATAAATATGTCTTAGATGTTGGTTGCGGCGTTGGAGTAACTCCTTGCTACATTGCTAAAAAGTACGGATGTAGAGTTGTTGGAGTTGATATTTCTGAAAAGATGCTTAGTATGGCAAGAGAGAGGGCGAAAAGAAAGCGCGCAGGAAACAGAATTAAATTCATGGCAGCAGATGCACAAAACCTTCCTTTCAGAAGCAACCTTTTTGATGCAGTCATTTCTGAGTCCGTAAACGCATTTGTAAAAGATAAAAAGAAAGCTATAAGCGAGTATATAAGGGTGACAAAGCCAGGTGGATATCTTGGCTTAAATGAAGCGACTTGGATAAAGGAGCAACCTCCTGCAGACTTTGTTGAATACCTATCTCGTATTACTGGCGCTAAATTTGAAACCTCTGATAATTGGAAAAAACTGTTGGGAAAGTCTGGATTAAAAAATATAGAAGTGAAAACCTATAAAATTAATGCTCTAAGTCAGTTCATTAATGAAATTAAGTATATAGGATTAGGTGATATTCTAAGAGGTTGGTATAAATTTCTGTCTCTGGGCATAAAAAGTTCTGCTTTCAGAGAATATCTAAAAGAAGCGTGGCCTCCTAAGAGCGTTTTCAAGAACTTTTTCAAATATTTTGGATATGGAATATACGTTGGAAGAAAATAAAAAAGTGGCGAGAGAGCATTTCACTTAACATATGCGATTTAACGAAGTTTCAGAAGGAAAAATTTCGAGTTGCGAGGCGGCGTGAAAAAATAATTTATGGGTGTTTATATAGTTTGATGGCTTTCTGGTTTAAAATAGAAATATACTTTAATAAAATAGAATAAACACAGGCTCTGGATTTGTCATTTAAATTGTGCCCATAATATGTTAGGTAACCGCTCTTGATCATATCTGCTTCGATAAGATCCAGAGATTCTCTATTTCCAGCATCAATATGCGTTAAAAGATTTGAAAGATTTAAATCTTCCTCGAGTCCCTGATGCACCCTTGAGTAAACACCCCAACTAATTTTTATATTTCTTTTAGAAATTTTACTCAATTTAGTGTTATGCTTTTGGAGTTCTTGTTTGTCTCTATCTTCCAAAGAATTTATTAAATCCTTCAAATTTGTGTGATAGAATCTGGTTTTGTCTGGCATTATATGAAAATTAAAATTATCTTGTTCCATAATAAATTAAATAAAGTTAATCTTAATAAATATATCTAAATTTATGGCGCCACTGAGTAATATGCCGCCTAACGTATGCGATTTAACGAAGTAACGAAGTTTGCGAACAGCTTACCTAGAGCGTAGAGTTAAAACTAAATAAAAAAGAGAAAAAATAAAATACTGAATATTTTTGCTCAAAGAATTAGTATCTAGGTTTCTTTTTAGCATAACATTCTTTGCAATAAACTGGCTTGCCTTCCGTTGGCTTAAAAGGAACTTCGCATTCCTTTCCGCATTCGGAGCAAATTGCTTTATGCATTTCTCGCGGTCCAAAACCTCTTGTTCCAAAATCTCTTCTGAAACCACCTCTGGAACCTTCTCTGCCGCCTTTGTTAAACCTTTTCATATTTTACCTCCTATTGACATAAAAGAAAACTTTTCAGATTTCATTTATGTTTAAATTAATATAGACAATAAGCATCTCTTTAAAAATCTTTCTATAGCTCTGCATTGTAACAGATACGGTTGGTAGAAAGGATTAAAAGGTTAGGTTTTCTATACTTTTTATGGTTAAAGAAAAAAATATAGATAAACTTCTGGAAAGTTTTGTTGGTGGAGTTATTATGGATGTAACCACCGCAGAACAGGCAAAAATAGCAGAGGGTGCAGGAGCAGTTTCAGTAATGGCATTATACAAAGTTCCAGCTGATATTAGGAAAGAGGGAGGAGTAGCAAGGACAGCTTCTGTAGATAAAATTGAGGAAATAATGAATGCTGTGAAGATTCCAGTTATGGCTAAAGTAAGAATTGGACATTATGGAGAGGCTAGGATGCTTGAAGAACTTGGAATTGATTTTATAGACGAGAGTGAAGTATTGACTCCAGCAGATTCTTATCATATAGACAAAACACAATTTAAAACACCATTTGTTTGCGGTGCTAGAGATTTAGGTGAAGCATTGAGAAGAATAAATGAAGGAGCATCAATGATAAGAACAAAAGGAGAAGCCGGAACAGGTGATGTTAACCAGGCAATAGTACATATGAGACAGATAAGACAAGGAATAGCAGAGTTGGTTGGATTGTATGAATTAGGAGAATTTTATAAGAAACAAGATTTTGAAGATATGGAACATAAAATCTCAGAAAAAGCAAAAGAATATGGCGTTCCTAAAGAGTTAGTTTATGAAGTTGCTAAAATAAAGAAGCTTCCTGTACTTAATTATGCAGCGGGAGGTATAGCAACACCAGCAGACGCTGTGTATATGATGCGTTTAGGAGCAGATGGAGTTTTTGTTGGTAGTGGAATATTCAAATCTGAAGATCCTGAAAAAAGGGCTAAGTCTATAGCTGAAGCGGTCAGATATTGGAAGAATCCAGCCAAATTGGTAGAAGTTTCTAGGGGTCTTAAAGAAGGGATGAAAGGAATTGCAACAGAGTCTTTAGGAAAAGAAGATATGACTCAATACAGAGGAAAATAATAAGTAAACTTATATCCACGCCCAAAAATTTATTTCACTTAACGATGTTATATTCTCGAACGAAGTGGGACGAGCAAACCGAAGGTTTGCGAAGAGTTCCGCCCGAAGCCCACTAATTGAAAACCGAAAGATTTAAATATAATTAAATATTATGAATAATAACTAAAGGTTATAAAGAGTAATTAAAAATGGTACAAAACATTATAAAAATAGGAGAAAGAGAAGATAGAGTTTTGAATATTGTGAAAGCTAAATTTGGATTAAAAAATAAGAGCGAGGCAGTAGCTTTTATAGCTAAGATTTATGAAGAAAGCTTTCTTGAGCCTGAATTAAGGCCAGAATATTTAAAAAAATTAGGAAGAATAGAGAAAGAAGGTTACGGAGAAACTTTTACTTCTATTGAACAGTTAAGAAAGAAGATAGAAAAGAAGTAAGATGCCAAGGCAATACAAGACAAGCAAGAACTTTGATAGGGTTTTAGCTAAATTAGAGAAAAAAGACAAACAACTTTATAAAAATCTTCTTAACAAAATGAATGAAATTTTAAACAACTCCGATATTGAGCATTACAAGAATTTAAGATACAATCTAAAGGAATATAAAAGAGCTCATGTAGGGCATTTTGTAGTTGTTTTCAAGTATGACAAAACAAATGATATAATTTTCTTTAGCGATTTTGACCATCACGATAATATTTACAAGAAGTAGTATTTTAGATTGTTACAAATATGATATGACTGCAGAGCAGAAATTTGGGCAAAATCCTGCAAGGATTTCCCTCTTAAGCGCTGTTCATTTCTCCCGAATACTTGGAAGGGTTGAGTTTTAGTGCAATGTTCCGTAGCGAAGTGGAGGAAAAATTCAAAGTTTGAGGTTCGGGCGTATTTAGTGTATAAACTATCAAGTAGCAACTAACCAAAAGATTTATAAAGATTAACCTACGACTTATTGACATGGGAAAGGAAAAATCCACATTTAGACAAAAATGGTTTCCAACCCTCGATGATGCTGACGAGTTGCAAAAGGAAAGATACGATAGAAAAGGCAAAGATTACGACTCATTTAGTTTTCCAGTAATTGATTTTTTTGGAAGATGGGCAAGAACTTTGTTTCTTGCAGGGGCATTGATTTGGGGAGGTTACCAAGGAATTGGAAACAAGATCGAATATTCTCAAGGTCAGAGAGTTGGAGTTGTGAATAAGATTTCTGAAAAAGGTTTAATCTGGAAAACTAAAGAAGGACAACTTTCATTAGAAGGAAGAACAAGCACAGGAGATTATACTGGTGCTGGAATTTGGGACTTTAGTATTGACAGATTAGCGAAACATGGCGAAAATGTTGATGAACTATATTCTCAAATTAGACAAGAAATGGAGAATGGTCAAAGAGTTAAGATAACTTACAAACAACCATTAGCAACATGGCCGTGGAGAGCAGGCACAACATATTTAGTTCAAAGTGTTGAACCTCTTAAAAATAAAGCAAGAGAATAGAATGGAGAAGAAAAACCATTCACTTAAGATAAGTTATGATAAAGATAAAGAAGAAATAGTTCTTAAATCTTTAAATCCAAAAAGATTTACTCATTATGGATTTGGAACTTTTCTTGAAAATGTTGATCCTAAAGAGATTTTAATTAGTAAAGGAGCCTTAGAGGCTTTAGTTAATTGTCCAGAAAGAAGCGGCCTTCAAGGATTAGAATTTTGGCCAGATAATAGATTAGCTTGGGGGAGTCTCTCCAAAAATTTTATAGTTCCTTATGATTCTATTAATTGTCCAAAGGGAGCAAAATCTTGGTTAAAAAATTGTGAAACATACCAAGATTAATTATTATATAAGCGCGCGAAGAAATTTCACTTAATATATGCGGTTAAGAGAAGTTTGTGTAACCGTTAAATCGCTGTTAGTTGCCCCTGAATACTTGGAAGGGTTGAGTTTTAGTGCAATGGTGCTTGAAGAGCAAAAAATCAAAGTTGTCGGCAGTATAATTTTCGTTTAGGGGGCACGCGCACAATTTTTTGCTTCTTTTTTCTAAAAAGAAGATGAAATAATCTAAAAGGTTGGAGAAAGCTTTATAAAGATGAATATAATTATTGTGTATCATGACACAGAAATACAATCAAAAATTTGTATTTAGCTTTTTCTAGATGTGTCTATACTCTCTCTTAATAAGTTCCTTTTTTCTCTTTGGGTCTGAAAAACCCATGATTTCTTTGAATGAAAAAAGAGAGTTGTTCTAAAAACTAATTAAATCATAGGAGGTATAAAAATGAAAAAAATATCTTATTTAGGTCCTAAAAACACATATACTGGACAAGCAACAAGAATGCTTGCTGAAAGAATTGAAGAAGAAACAGAACTTGTAGACTTGGTGTCTTTAGAAGCAGTTGCAAGAAGTGTAGCTTTACATGAAGCAGACATGGGTGTAATGGCTTATTACAACTACCTTGAAGGACTTGTACAAGAATGCTTGGATTTAATCTACGAGAACGATCTCAGAATAATAGGGATGCAGAGACTGCCAATAGTATTATCTCTTGGTGCTCATAAAAAAAATACTAACAAAGGTGAAGTATATTCACATCCCAAAGCACTTGCACAATGCTCAGAGTGGTTGCGGCTGCATTGCAAAGATAGCAAACAAATACCAACTACGAGTACAGCAGCAGCTGCACAGAAAGTGACAGAAGCAAAATCTGGATTAGCAATAGCCAGTTCTGAAGCATTAAAAGAATACGGATTGGAAGTAGTTGCAGAAGATATTGGGAACAAAAAACATGGTAGAACAAATTTCACAGATTTCTACTTAGCGTCTAGAGAAAATGGTCAGGAATATGATAAAACAAAAAGATATTTTACAATGGTCGCAATAACTCCTCATGTAGATAAGCCGGGGTTATTGGCAGAAATACTTCAGCAAGTAGCATACCACAACTTAAATAATGCAAAGATACATTCCAGACCTGCTTTGGATGATGTAGCAATAGAGGGTCTTGAACCACAGATGTTTTATTTGGAGATAACGGATCATCAAGACAGCATTGATATGAGAAGATGTGTTGACTCATTAAGGTACAAACTGACACCGAAAGGCAGAGATATTGAAGTAGTTAGAGTTTTAGGTTCTTATGAAAGACCTCGCTGTTAAGTCCTCGCGAATACTTGGAGCGGTCGAGAGCCGAAGGCTCGGAGAAATCGGCGTCGGCGAGCTACTTTATTAAGCATTCTCTAATAAGAGCTTCGTCAATAGGAAATGCAACTTTTCCACCTTCTTTTTTTACATGCCCAATTGATGTCGGAAGAACAAAATATAATTGTCCTTGTCTATTCTTTTTGTCTCTCTTCATAATCTCTATTAAATTATTAGAATCTTCATTATAGGTGGTTGGCAGTCCTATTTTTTGGATAAGTCGATTTTGTCTCTCAGAAGACTCTTTGTCCAGTAGTCCAAGTTTTGCCGCAATCCTTCCTTCGTAAATCATTCCCAAACCAACCGCTTCTCCATGAGAAATTTCGTAATTCTCGGCTGTTTCAATGGCGTGGCCTACCGTATGGCCATAATTCAAAATTTTTCTAAATTCACTTTCCCTTTCATCTAATTCAACAACTCTCGCTTTTATCCTGCAGGACATTTTTACAACTCTCAAATAAAATTCATCATTTTTATTATGAAAATTTTGTTCTACATCTTGAAATAATTCAGCATCTTGAATCATTCCATATTTTATAATCTCTGCAAGCCCATTTCTAATCTCTTTTTCAGGAAGCGTTCTCAAAGTTTTAACATCAATTATGACTGCTTTGGGTTGGTAAAATGATCCAAACATATTCTTGCCTTCCGGGATGTCAACTCCTGTTTTTCCTCCCACACTACTGTCCACTTGGGCAAGAAGAGTTGTAGGAACTTGTATGTATTTAATTCCTCGCTCATAAAATGAGGCAATGTATCCTGTCAAGTCACCAATCACCCCGCCACCAATCGCAATAATTACAGAATCCCTGTCAAAACCCCTTGCTGCCAATTCTCTCCCTATAATTGTTGCATTTTCTGGAGTTTTTGACGACTCTCCAGCAGGAATTTTAATCAAGTCTACATCTAACCCTTGACTTTTTAACAGATTTTCTAAGGAGTTGCCATATAATTCAGAAACATTTGTATCAGTTATTATAGCGTATTTGCTGCCACGAAATCTTCTAAAATCTGTTTGAAATAAATTTCCAGCGGCAATCTCAATATCATAGCTCTTGTCTCTAATATTTACTCTGACTGTTTCCATATTATAAAAGAAAGATTGAAGATTTAATAAGCTTTCTTAAAATGCGAGCCGATGCCGATTGAAACTAAGCCGTGTTAGGCGTCCCGAGCGAAGTGAGAGTCTGCAAGGCGTGGCAAAATTTCCGAAAGAAATTTTGAGTGCGAGCGAACCACCAAATCATTATCTTAGTTTCTAAAGTGATTTTCTTGGGATATAGCCGCTCAACAACATTTGGTCAGCTAAGGTTAAGGACATCATTGCTTCAACAACAGGTATTGCTCTTGGAACTATGCAAGGATCATGTCGTCCTTTTATTTCTATTGTTACTTCTTCCATTTTTTCTAAATCAACCGTTCTTTGTTTCTTTGATATAGAAGAAGTTGGTTTAAATCCTATACTTACTACTATGGGCATACTGTTAGAAATACCACCAAGAATTCCACCGCAATAATTTGTTCTCGTCCTAACTTCTCGATCTTCTATGTAAAATTCATCATTTGATTCAGAGCCACGCATTCTTATACGATTGTATAACCCAATCTGTATACCTGTCACTGCAGGTATACTCCCAAAACCGAAATACAGGGCTGCACTAAGTTTGTTATAATTTGGTTCACCAAGCCCCACTGGGACTCCGGTAGCTATAACTTCTACAACACCACCAACAGAATCTCCATCTTCTTTAGCTTTTAAAATAGCATTTTTCATCTCTTCCGCTACTTCCATATCAATACATCTTACTGGATTAGATTCAATATCTCTTTTGTATTTTTCTATTTTTGTTAATTCAAAATCTTCATAATAAGATTTGTTTGTTCTGATGCCTGCAATCTCTAAAGAATGTGCAAAAATATCAATATCATATTTTCTAAGTAGTTTTTTTGCAACTGCTCCAACCATAACTCTGCATGCAGTTTCTCTTCCACCAGTTCTATCAAAAGCATACCAATCATCGTATTTTTTATACCAAGTAAAATCAGCATGTCCAGGTCTTGGCTTATATTCTAATTCTTTATAACCACTCAAATCTATATCCTTATTTAAAATTTTTAGTTCAATTGGTTCACCCGTAGTTTTCTTATTAATTATACCACTAAGAATTTCAACTTTGTCTTCTTCTCTTCTTTGGCTTGTAACTAAATTCTGTCCAGGCTTTCTTCTGTTAAGTTCATATTGAATTTCGTCTAAAGAAATTTCTAGACCTGAAGGACATCCGTCAATCCTTACACCTATTTCTGGTCCGTGTGACCTTCCATATGTTGTAATTCTAAACAATTTACCAAAAGTATCCATTTTATCACTTAATTAAAACTATTTATTGTTATTTAAATCATTCGGCGGTCGCGAGTATTACGCTTAACGTATGCGATTAATAGAAGTTTGTGAACGTAGCAAAAAGTTTATAAATATAAACCTTTTTTCTTTTTATTATGAAGTTAGAAGTTCCTTTTTTCAAACAAACAAGTCTACTAAATTGTGGACCTTCAGCATTAAGGATGGTTCTTGCCTATTTTGGAGAAGACCCTGGAATAGAAGTTTTAGAAGAAAGAACAGGGATTAAAGAAGGAAAAGGGATTCTTACAATCCAAATAGCGACCGCTGCTGCATCTTTAGGGCATAGAACAGATTTCTACTCAAAAAATATTCTATTTAATGAAGAGAATCTAAAATTAGATTTTTATAAAAAGTATAGCGACATGGTTTTGCAGCAATCAAAAAAATGGGTGGAAGACGCAAGAGCAGCAGGAGTAAATATTCAAGAAAGAACGCTATCGCTTGAAGAGCTTTTATCGTTTGTAACAAAAGATAGTGTTCCGATTGTTCTTATTGACTGGAATATCATAAAAAACAAAAAAGAAAAAGGGTATCGAGGACATTTTGTTCCAATTGTTGGATTTGACGAGCAAAATGTGTATGTACACAATCACGGATTAAATGATACGCAAGAATTCATGCCTGTTGCAAGAAGCATATTCGATGAAGCGAGAAAAGCAAAAGGAACTGATGAAGATGTTATGGCTGTATATAGAAAATAATTCTTAGCGCGCGATAACTTTATGCGAGTAAAAAGCGTCTGCAATTTCGTTGAACAATTATTTAGAGAAGCTCGACGAACTGCGATTTGGGAGAACCGAAAAATTAATATAGATTAGCTCAATTGCTATAGATATAAAGCGATATAAAACTAAAAATGACGTACATAAAAAAGATATTGATGCAGGGCTTTAAGAGCTTCGCGCATCCGACAGAGATGGTCTTTGATAGGAATCTTTCAGTCATTGTCGGCCCAAATGGTGCTGGTAAGTGTGTAGTTGGTAATACGCTAGTACAACTTGCAGATGGTTCGGTTGTTAGGATAGACGACCTTGTAAATAATAGGCTATCTAAAAGAGCGGAAAAAATAGACGATGGTTTTGTTGCGGAGGGGGATTTGACAAAAATCCTCGCGTTAAACTTTAAAACCCTTAAGATCGAGCCTAGACCAATTAGGTATTATGTTAAAAGAAAAGCGCCTTCCAAGCTAATACAAATTAAAACAAAATCTGGTAGGGTAATAAAAACAACAAAGTACCACCCTCTTTTTGCTATAAGAAATGGGGAGATTGAAACCTTGAAAGCAGAAAATTTGAAAGAGGGAGTTAGGATAGCTGTTCCAAGAAAATTAAACATAGAACCAAAAACAAAATGTTTCACTGAACTTTTGGATATTATAAACGCTGAAGATGAAATCTATGTCCCGTGGAACCAAGAATTTGTTGATATATTGTTTAAAATCAAGCAAAAGAAAACATGGAAAGAGCTCGCTAGAAAGTTAGCAATTCCACTAAATGCGATTAAGGGCTTAATAGGCAAGCAAGCCGTAAATTTTACGTATTTGGTTAAGATACTAAGACGCATTAATCTGAGTAACGAAAAAATAATTTCTTTAATTCCTTTTGTAAAGGCTCGCAATTGGCAAAAAAAATATAAGGTACCTTGGAAAAATTCGCTAGAATTTGCCCGCTTTTTTGGCTACTTGTTGGCAGAAGGTAGATTGCCGCCAACTTCTAATCAGATCTGGTTTACAAATGGAACAGAAGAAGTTGTAGAAGACTATAAGAGATTGATAGATTGGTTATTTGGAGTTAATTCAACAGTCAATGAATACAAGAAAGATTGCTGGGATGTCCTTGCATATTCTGCCCCTGTAAGGACTATACTTACAAAATTTGGCATGCCTATTGGAAAAACAAAAGACAAGAAGATAACAAATCTCTTTTTAGCCCACAGCTCAAGTAAAGAACTTTCTGAGTTGCTGAATGGGCTGTACTGCGGCGATGGCTATGTCTCTAAAAAAAGCATAGAGATTACGACAAAAAGTGAGCAACTAGCAACAGCAATAGAAAGCATCCTCCCAAGATTAGGCATAATCGCCCATTCTCGCTTTGAGATAAAAATAGCTACAAACTCAAATTTTTCTGGAGTATATAAAACAATTGTCATCTCTGGAGTTGATAACTTTAGATTGTTTAATCAAAATATTCTATTAGTCCATAAAGAAAAGCAAAAGAAAGTTGAAGCTTTGTTAGGTGTAAAAAGCAACTCGAATGTTGATTTGATTGAAGTTAATCCGTTAATTAAACAAATAATCAAAGAACTGAAGATTAATGTCAAAAAAAACAAGAAAAATTTTCCTAGGTTAGACGCTTACTGTTATAATCAATGCACTCCTTCAAGAGTAGGAGTTAAACATCTTTTGAACAACCTTTTCTCAAAACAAGCGCTTCAAGCAAGCCCATCGTTAGTTCAGCTTAAGTGGCTATGCTATTCTGATATTTTTTGGGACGAAATAATTGAGTTAAAAGAGCTCAAATCTGATGAAGAATGGGTATATGACTTGTGTGTTGAAAAAGACCATAATTTTGTTGCAAATAATTTTATTATCCATAATAGCAATATAATTGATGCTTTATGCTTTGTTTTAGGCAGATTGAGCATGAAAAGCATGAGAGCAGCCAAATCAGCAAATTTAATTTATAATGGCGGAAAGAACAAAAAGGCGGCAGATGAAGCGAGAGTAGAACTTGTATTGGACAATTCAGATAAATTATTTTCAGTGCCTGGAGATGTTAGAATAGAAAGGATAGTAAGAAAAGACGGCTTTTCAATTTATAAAATAAACAAAAAAACAAAAACTCGTCAAGAAGTTTTAGAGTTGCTTGCACAAGCAAATATCGATCCACTAGGATTTAATATTGTTTTACAAGGCGAGATATCAAATTTTATTAACATGCATCCTGAGGAAAAAAGACAAGTGATAGAAGAAATTGCTGGTATAAGCATTTATGAAACAAGAAAGGAAAAAAGTATTAGGGAATTAGAAAAAACAGAAGAGAGATTAAGAGAAGTTTCTGCTGTCCTAGATGAGAGAAGAGCTTTCTTGCGAAATCTTGATAAAGAAAGAGTTCAAGCGTTAAGAGTTGAGAAATTGAAAAATACTGTGAAAAGAGATAATGCGACATTAGTTTATAGAAGATTAAAAGAGAAAGAGCAGGAAGTTGAAAAAATAAAAGCGCAAATTAGCGAAATAGAAAGCAGCTTTAGCAAAAGTAAAGAATACACAAATTCTGTTCAGGAAAAAATTAAACACCTTCATGATGAGATAGAAGAAATAAATAAACACATAGAAGAAGCAACCGGAGTAGAGCAAGAAAGTTTAAGCAGGGAAATAGCAGAATCAAAAGTCGAGGTTGCCGGTTTAGATGTAAGGCTGGAGAACTACTCTGATCAGCTAACAAAGCTTAATGAAAGGGAAATTCAAATACAGCAAGACCTGAAAGTTATGCTTGATGAAATAAAATCCCTTACAAGAGAAAAAGAAAAAAGTAAGCCTCTATATGAAATAGATGCAGAATCCTTTAAACAAAAGCTCTTTGATTTAGCAGCCTTGGTTAAGGAAAACAGCAAGCAAATTCTTGATACGATATTGCTGCTTAATGAAAAGATAAAAGAATGCATCAATGAACTGAACGCTATAGATAAAACAGATAAGGATGCTATATTAGAAAAACTGAATAATATTTATTCGTTGCTATCGAATAACTACCAGAATTGCAATAAAATTGCAGATTCCTTTGAAGAGAACTACAAAAAATTAATGAAACTTGCCGGAATGAAAATAGGAAAAGCATATGGCAGAAACATAGAGCTTGAACTAGAGCTAAAGAGTAGAGAGATGGACAAAATGAGGCTAAATCTAAAGAGATTGCCAAAAGAAAGGAGCGAATTGGAAAAAACAATAACTGAATTAAGAAAGCAAAAAGAAGAAAGAGAAGAAGTGACTTGCGAAAAAGAGTCAAAAGATAAAAAAATAAGAGAGGATTTTAAACGCTCGCTAAAGAGAAGAAGCATACTGCAAGATAAAGAAAGGCAATACCAAGAAGAGCTAATGCAAAAAACAAGCACGCAAAGAAAAATAGAAGAAGACATGAATTCGTTTAAAATTGCTAAAGCAAAAATTGAAGGCGAATTAGAAGGCATCTCACATGAATTTGACCAGTATAAAGACTTAAAAGCTGATTTTGGAGCAATCAGAGAGACAAATACTGAACTTGAACAAAGAATAAAAAACAATGAAGAAAAGCTGCTTTCAATTGGCTCTGTTAATTGGAGAGCCTTACAAGTGTATGAGAACATTAAAGGCGAATACGAAAAAATAGCGGAAAAAGCCAACAAGCTTGAGCAAGAGAAGCGTGAAATATTGAATGTTATAGAAGAAATCGACAGAAAGAAAAAAAGGACATTCATGAAAGTGTTTAATGATATAAACTCAAAATTTCAATCCAATTTCTTAAAGCTAGACATTGAGGGAAGGAGCGTTTTTTTAGAATTGGAAAACAAGGAGAACCCTTTTGAAGGAGGAATTGACATAGTGATAAAGATAGCAAAAGGAAAGTACCTTGATGCAAGCTCTAGTTCTGGAGGCGAAAGAACAAATATAGGGCTAAGCTTAATATTCGCAATTCAGGAATACAGGCCTCACCACTTTTATGTTCTTGATGAAGTAGATGCTGCATTGGACAAAAGAAACAGCGAAAGGCTAAGTACTTTAATGAGAGAATACATAAAAAATGCCCAATATATAATGATAAGTCATAATGATCCCATTATTTCTGAAGCTAAAGCCCTCTATGGGGTAAGCAAACAAGAAGGCATTAGCAAAATTCTTTCTTTGAAAGTCTAAAAGCTGATTGCGATTAGCAAGTCTGCTAGAAAAATAAATTGACAAAACCTACTCTGTCTTGTTTTTGTAGCTTAATTCTACTACAACGTGACTAAATTTATCACTTCTAGGAAGTTTAAAAGATACAAGTGGAGAAGTAGATAAGATGCGCTCTTGAGGTTCTCCCTCTTCTACATGATAGTGAATATCTTCTACTTTGTATAATCCTTTAAGCCCATCATCCTTGCTATCTATAGCGATTTTCTCTCCTACTCTTGGAATGGGCATATTTTTCAGTCTAAACTGCAATCCATTATCTTTGCATAATAAAAATAGAATAGTATCTTCAATTGCCATTTTATATTTTCTTTATTTTTTTCTATTTATCTCATTTCCAAGCTTTTCTTTCAGTCTTTCTAATGTTTCCACTGGTGTTTCAATATCAACTCCTTTACTCCTTTCACTCCCTCCGCTCTCTTCTCTGTTAAGTCTTTGTACAACTCCGCTTATGACATCATCAAGTTCTTTTTCACCATATATGTACCTGATTCTGTCTATCATATCTTGAATGTAGCCTATTGCATTCTGTCTGTATTCTGCTTTCTTCCTTATTTGTCTCTCTGACAATTTATCTATAGCTTTCCCTATGACCTCTTCTATCTCTGGCCCTCTTAGTGTTTCTATGATTGCTGTTGTTCTGCCTGCTGCCCTTTCTTTTGCTGCCTCTAGATTCTTTCCTTCTGCCTCAAACACTTTGCCAACTATATTAGAAACAATTTCTGCTGCTTCTTCTTTTGCCTGGCGTCTGCCTATCTCTTCTGCCTCATTAGCTGCTGTCGCTCTTGGCCTTCTTTTATATCCAGATATTATATTAAGCCCTATAAGAAGAAGGATTATAAAGAAAAAAATTGCTCCTACTGCAATTAGTGAATACTGTAAAGGTGTCATTTTTCCTTAATCTTAATTTAAAAATTCAGAGTTTATAAATTTTTCGGTAAAAATTTAGAAAATTTATGAAATTTATATTTATTTATAGATTTTTGCACATATTTTGCATTTTAAGAGCATCTTCCTCCAGCAGAGGACTTTCACTTATAATTGTAAACTTATAATTATGTTTAGCAATTAACTGCGCAAGAGGTTTAAATGGTGGCGAATTTTTTGCTCCAATATTAATATGATACCTTTCGCCTTTTTCGTTAAATTCAACTTCTGTAAAATGGCAATGCAGCTGAAGCAAAGCAGCAGAGCCAAGCTCCTTTTTTATGGCATCTATAACTCTTGCATAATCCTCCTGAGTTTTTATGCTTCCATTATTTCTTGCATGTATATGCGCAAAATCTATTACAGGCTTGACGTTTTTTCCTTTTAGTTTTTTGCACAAAAGCAAAACCTCCTCTAATGAGCCAAACTGCGAGGCCTTGCCTGTTGTTTCAAGTCCTAAGTCAATATTAATTTTTTCTTGTTTCATTTTTTTGATAACCTCTCTCAACAGTATTAGAGTATTATTGAATGCCTCTTGCTTTGAAAGCTTTTGATAATAACCGGGATGGAAAACAATTATGTGTGCTCCAAGCTCCTTTGCTGCTCTTAGTGTCTGTACTATATTACGAATTGATACAAGCTGCTTTGCCTTAACAGGCGAGCAGCAATTAATCCAATAAGGACCATGACAGCTTAGCAAAACATCTTTTTCTTTTGCAATTCTGCATGCCTCAATCGCGTCTTCTTTGCGTATTCTTACGCCCCTAACAAATTCTACTTCAAATGCATGCAACCCTTGCTTTGCTGTATAGGCGATTCCTTCTGCTAGGCGTTTGCCCTTGCATGCAAGCGGCATACCTGCGGGCCCAAATCTCAGCAAATTCATTTTAAAGCTTTTAAAACGTAAATGTTTAAATTTAAAACTACCCAAATGGTTTTTTTACCTTGCCTATTTTACCTTGCCTATATTTTGTACTATGTATAGATGCATCTTTTCAATTATCTGGTCTTGAATAGCCTCTTTTAACAAACCATGACAGTATTCTATTTTTTCTTCCGGCATGATAACAGTTTTTTGAGGTAAATAGCAAAACATAAACTTGCCTTCCAAGGCTTTAGATTCAGCTGTTTTGATTTCTGCAGCCTCAACGTATACTTTGCAGCCATCGCGAGACATGCCTTTAATAGAGTAAAGCCATGTCGCTTTTTCTTGTTCGCTTATGAAACTAGCCCTTTTGCATTTTCCAAGTGAATCGAGAAAACAATCTTGAGTAGCGCATTTTTTTATGTAGAAAAAAAAGAAGTAGCTCAAAGCTAGTAATCCTAAAAGTAGCAGTATCATAAAAAGTTTAAATCCTCTCTTTTCTGTAATTGTGGCCATTTTTAACTTTTTGAACTTTTACATTAACTTTTAAACCCCTTTATGCTGTTTTTGATATTTTTATTAATTCTTGCTGTTATTTAAATTTTTTCTAAATAGTCTAAATAAGCAAGCTTATCAAATAGCCTATTATGCAACCTATTGTGAGGAAAGGCATCGCTGGATAAAAGCGTTCTTTTTTTGCAAAAACAAACAGAAATAAAAGGGATAATGTTACAGCAATTGAAACAATTAAAGCGCTAAGAAAAGGATGCGCAGAATGTGTTGTTCTAAGCACGACACCTGCAAAAATTAATGGAAAAGCAACATCTCCGCCGCCAAGAATCGCAAGAGAAATTCTTATCTTTTTTCCTTTCAGCTTTGATTTAGCTGCTTTAGCCTTGGGCTTTAGCTTCTTTAATTTTTGAAGTTTTTTCATCTCCTTAAGTGCTTTAGCGCTAATGTAAGGCAAAAAGAAACCTGTAAAAAGTCTTAGCTTTTGGATTTGATATTTTGCAAGTTTGATCATAAATTTGCTTTTCCATACAGCATACATGTCATACACTGAAATTATCAATAAAAGCACAATTACCCAGAATATGTTTAGTATCGGAACAAAAACAGCCGCAAGACCAGGATAAATAAGGAGCTCTGTAAGATTATGCACAATCAAATTTCTCTTTACGATTTTATAAAAAGTTAGAATCAATGCTATGGCTAATGCCATAATAGAAGCATAAGTAAGCGGAAATTCCATTTTACTTGTACCTGCAATAACAACATCTAAGGAAGGAAATAACAGCAAAAGTAAAGCTGTCAGTGCTATAGCTACTGTCACTAAAACAACAAAAAAGAACCACGCGCTAAGAATAAGTCTAGCCCTTATTTTTGTTAATATAAAGAAAAGTAAAGTTGCTAACAGAATTGCTATAATTATCGACGCAATTGAAACCTGCGGCTTCATTTCTGGAGGCTGCATACCATAAGGAATTTCTTTTGTTATGGTTTTATTAACAATGATTATTCCTTCTGGAGTTTCTTCTTTAACTTGGATAATCTTCGGTGAATAAGCGTTTATAACAACCAAGCCTATAATTTGGGTAACAAAAAACATAGCCAAAAGTATTAATGTAACCTTAATATCGTGTTTCATTTTCTACCTTGCATACCTCTTTTCCTACTTGTAGATACAAAAAGGTTTTTAAATATTTAACCCTTTTAAGAAAGATGAGAAAGATGAAAAAGAGGTTTATAGTAACTCCTTGGGAAGTTAAAGGAGAATTTGAAGAAGCAGATTATGCAAGATTGATAAAAGAATTTGGAACACAAAAACTAGATGACAAATTAATAGCAAAACTGAAAAAATATACAAAAGACTTGCATTATTTGTTAAGACGAAAAATTTTCTTATCACATCGCAACCTTGACTGGTTACTTGATGAATATGCTAAAGGAAACAAATTTTTTCTTTATACAGGTAGAGGCCCTAGTGGAAATATCCACATAGGCCATTTAGTACCATGGATTTTTGCAAAGTGGCTTCAGGATAAGTTTAATTGTAACTTGTATTTCCAATTTACTGATGATGAAAAGTTTTTGTTCAATCCAAAACTAAGTTTAGAAGATACAAAAAAATACTCTTATGAAAATGCGCTTGATGTTATAGCATTAGGATTTAAAAAAAGTAAGACTAAATTTATAATTGACACAGAAAATATAAAATTGCTTTATCCTACAGCATTAAAAATCGCTAAAAGGCTAACATTCTCTACAACAAAAGCAGTTTTTGGTTTTAATAACGCAACAAATGTTGGCTCAATTTTCTTTACTTCAGTCCAATCAGCACCGTGCTTTATTGAAGATAAACCATGTCTCATCCCATTAGCAATAGATCAAGATCCGCATTTCAGAATAACAAGAGATATTGCTCCAAGAATTGGTTTAAGGAAGCCTGCAATTATCCACTGTAAATTTCTTCCTGGTTTAGGCAAAGATGGTAAGATGTCTGCAAGCCAACCAGAAACCTGCATTTTTACGATAGACAAGCCTTCTACTGTTAAAAAGAAAATTATGAATGCCTTCACTGGTGGAAGAGAAAGTCTAGAAAAGCAAAAGCAACTTGGTGGCAACCCAGCTGTTTGTTCTGTTTACTCTTATTTCTTTTTCTTTGATCCAAACGATGCACAAGTTAAAGCAAGATATAACAAATGCAAGCAAGGAAAAATATTTTGCAAGCAATGCAAAGCTCAATTAGTTAAGCTTGTTAATTCCTTCTTGCGCAAGCACCAAAAGGCAAGGCAAGCGGCAAAGAAGAAATTGAGTAAATTCTTGCTAAAAGACTAGATTTAATTTTTTATTTTGTTACTATATTACAAGAGTAACAAAATAGAAAGATTTATAAAAGGTTTTCGCTGTTTAATTTAAAATGATAATTAAGCAAGAATTGCTGCGAAGGATAAGAGATAACTTCGACTTAAACATCTATGAAACAAAGGTTTGGCTTGCTTTGCTTAGCAAAGGTATCGCTACAGCTGGCGAGATAGCTGAAATTTCTAATGTTCCGAGAAGCAGAACATACGATGTTCTTAAAAGTATTGAAAGGAAGGGTTTTGCTATAGAAAAAATAGGTAAACCTATAAAATATGTTGTGGTTAAGCCAGCCAATATTCTAGAAAAGTTAAAGGGTGATTTTTTAAAAGAAGCGAAAGAAAAAGCTGGTATGCTTACAGAACTTAAAGAAACTGATGACTACCAACAAATAGAATTGCTTTATAAACAAGGAGCAGAGCCAATAAAGACAGAAGATATAAGTGGAACGTTCAAAGGCAAGCATAACATATACTCTCAGTTGCGCGAAATGATGTCTAAAGCCTCTAAGAACGTTATACTAGCAACTGATTTAGACGCTCTAAAAGAAAAAATTAAAATCTTAAGGCCCATATTTGAAAACCTCAAGAGAAAAGGCATTAGATTAAAAATTGTCGTAAACGGCGATAGTGAAGAAATAAAGGAGATAGCTAAAGAAATAAAAGCAGATATAAGAAAAACTGATCTAGATGCGAGATTTTGTATAATTGACAACAGCGAACTTATGTTTATGATAACACCAAGCAATCACGAAAGTGATACTGGAGTGTGGATAAAAAGCGAGTACTTTGCAAGCGCATTAGGCAATCTTTTTAATCTAGCGTGGAATGAGCGTAAGTAAGCACTCAAGACACCGGCTTGAATAAAACAGGATGACAGTAATAGACGATTTTATTGAAAAGTGTGAGGTTCAAATAGACAAGATAGTAAAATATCAGGCACCTAGAAGCTTAATTAGAGGGGCTCTCTTTGGAATGGACTCCATTCCTTCTGCAATTGAATTATGGCCAAAAAAGTATGCTATTCCTAATTCCTATGAGTTATGTACAATTGGTGCAAAAAACTTTGGGTATCTTGTTGATGATTTAGGGTTGTCACATAATGTCAAGAAAGCAATTCCCAAGGATACTGCGTGGTGGGTTGGAATCATAGCAGGCGGTTTTTTAACTGCATACACCTATGGCGCGCCTTGGGCTGCCGCAGGCGCAGTAGATTTGGTTAACCTTTATCTAAAGAAAAAGGAAAAGAAACAAAATGACCCTGGAAGTAAAATTAAGAAAGGAAGTCTTTAGATAAGCAGTTTTGCAGTTTTTCAAAAGATATTTAAAATACAGCTTCTTTTGTTGATTATGGCTGAGAAAAAAGAGGATGCTATAATTGCAAGCTTAAGCCCTATTGAGAGAGAAATTTTGCCTTATCTGCATTTAGGTTCTGTTAGCAAAATATGCGAAACTGCAAAAATAGATGCTATTAAAGTTATAAGAGCATTACAGTTTCTATCAAACAAAAAACTTGTTGAGCTGCAGAGCAAGACAAAAAAACAAATCTTGCTGGGAGATAATGGAGTTGTTTATTTGAAGCATAAGCTTCCTGAAAGAAGACTTCTTAATTTGCTTGCTGAAAAAATGACAATTTCGCTTGATGAAGCAAAAGAAAAAGCAAATCTCAGCGAAAATGAGTTAAGTGTTGCTCTTGGTGTTCTAAAAAAGAAAGCTCTGATAAAGCTAATTAATAACAAAATAAGCCTCAAAGCAAGCAAAGATGAGGTAACAAAAAAAATGTTAGAGGAAAAATTTCTTGAAGAACTGCCTATTGACGCTAAAATGCTAAAACCTGAGCAGCGCTATGCACTTGAGCAGTTACGCAGCAGAAAAGACATAATTAGAATAGAAGAAAAAAAAGAAGTTGTTTTTTCCTTAACTAAAAAAGGTAAAGAAATTTCTGCTTTAGGAAAGTCTGCTTTAGGAAAGCTTAAACTTGATTTAATTGAGGAACTTACTCCTGAGATGACAAAAACTGGTTTATGGAAGAGAAAGCACTTTCGCGAGTATGATATAACTAGTAAAGTGCCTTCTGTATATGGAGGCAAAAGGCAGCCTTATTATGCGTTCTTGCAGGAAGTTAGAGAGAAACTTGTTGCATTAGGATTCGAAGAAATGACAGGAAACAGCATTGTAAGTGAATTCTGGAATTTTGACGCCCTATTCCAGCCGCAGTTCCACGTTGCAAGAGAATGGAGCGCAACATATTATGTCAAAAATAAATTAGAAGGAGAAAAACTTCCAGCAAACATAGTAAATAAGGTTAAAAAAGTGCATGAGAAAAAATGGCGCATTAAATGGCAACTTGAAAAGGCAAAAGAATTAATATTAAGACCACAATGCACTGTGCTTAGTGCCTTAACCCTTGCAAGCAAGCCAAAAATCCCTGGAAAATATTTTGCAATTGCGAGATGTTATAGGCCAGATGTTGTTGACGCTAAACATCTTACAGAGTTTAACCAGGTTGAAGGAATTATAATCCAACACGATTTAACATTAAGAAACTTATTTGGCATACTTGATTTATTTGCCAAAGAAATTGCAAATGCAAAAGAAATAAGAATTGTGCCGAGTTACTTTCCTTTTACTGAGCCTTCTGCCGAGCTTCAAATAAAGCATCCAAAATTAGGATGGTTAGAAGTTGGAGGAGCAGGCATATTTCGCAAAGAAGTTGTCATGCCTTTGCTTGGAAAAGACATAACTGTCTTAGCTTGGGGTTTGGGCATTGATAGATTAGCTATGGCAAAATTAAATATATTAGATATAAGGCAACTATTCTCGCCTGATTTGGAATTTTTAAGGAGTGCAAAAGTGTAAATGCTAAAATGCCAATAATAGAAATATCAAAAAAAGATCTGTACAGTTTGACTGGAAAAAAGCTTAGCGATGCTGAATTAAGAGAAGCTATGCCTTTTGCAAAAGCATCTGTAGAATCTATCGAAGATGACGCGATGAAAGTCGAAGTGGGTGATGTTAATCGACCAGACTTATGGTCAACAGAAGGTATTGCGCGAGAAATAAAGACACGGCTTAAGAAAAAAATTCCGCTATATACAGTTAATAAGTCAGATTACGAAGTTAAGGTTGAAAGTAAAGTGAAAAGTGTTAGGCCTTTAATAGTTTGTGCCGTTGTAAAGGGGTTTAACCTGAGCGATGAGGCAATAAAACAAATAATTCAGCTACAAGAAAAGCTTTGTGAAAGTTTTGGCAGAAAAAGAGAAGAAGCAGCTTTGGGAATTTACGATTTTGACAAGCTGCATTGGCCTGTTCGCTACACAACAACAAAGCCAGATGCGATTAAATTTGTTCCACTTGATATGAGCGAAGCCTTAACGCCAAGACGAATCTTACAAAAACATGAGAAAGGCAGGCTTTATGGCCATCTCATAGCCAACTTTGAAGAGTTTCCTCTTTTGATTGATGCTGCTAATAATGTGTTAAGCATGCCGCCAATAATAAACAGCGAATACAGCGGAAAAGTAACAACTAAAACAAAGAATGTTTTTATAGAAGTTACGGGTTTAAGTTCAAGATTTATAGTTCCTGTTCTGAATGTCATGGTTTCTGCTCTTGCAGCGAGAGGCGGAGCAATATATTCTGTTACTATAACTGATAAAAAGAAAATAGCTACGCCAAACTTGAAAGAAGAAGACATAAAAATCAATATAGAGGAAATCAACAAAACGCTAGGTTTAGAGTTAAGCAACAAACAAATTATAGAGTTGCTTACAAAATCAGGATTTGATACAAAATTAAAAGGAAAAGATATTCTTGTAAGGTATCCTGCATATAGACAAGACATTCTTGATACACGTGATATAATAGAAGATATCGCAATATCTTACGGCTATTCCAAACTTAAGCCAGAGTTGCCTGCTGTTGCAAGCATAGGAAAATCGTCAGAAGAAAGCATCTTAAAAGAAAAAATAGCTAATATTTTATGCGGCTTAGAAGCTCAAGAGATAGCAACTTTTACGCTGACAAATAAAGAGAAATTGTTTAAGTTGATGCAGCAAAAAGAATCTGCTGTAATAGAAATAGCAAATCCTGTAAGTGCCACATACTTTTGTCTAAGGTCTTGGCTTCTTCCTTCGTTAATCGAATTTCTTTCAAAAAATAAAGATGTTGAATACCCTCAAAAAATCTTTGAAATTGGTGAATGCACTTTAATTGAGAAAAACAAAGCAAAAAACGCACTTAAGATTGCATTTGCTCTCGCTGATAGCAAAGCGAATTTCACCCAAGTTAAGCAAATCTTGGATTATTTCTTAAGCAATATAAGAATCCGATATGGAATAAAAAAAGCAGAACATTCTTCTTTCATAAAGGGCAGAACAGGAGAAATTATCATTAAAGGAAAAGAAGCCGGCATAATTGGAGAAGTGCATCCTACTATATTAGAAAATTGGAAATTAACAATGCCAGTTGCGGCTTTTGAGCTAGATTTAACAAAAATATACCGGTAACTAAAAAGCTAACAAAAACTAACCAAAGTAGTCTTTTTTTGTTTTTTCTTTTAGGTGCAATGCTTCACTAAGTGCTCTATTAACCTCTTTTATGTCAGAACTTAGAGCAGACCATCTTTGTGCGACATCTTTAATGAATTTTGCCTCGTTTTTTTCGTCGTAGCTTAAATCTAGGTTAAGAGAAACTATTTGAAGTTCTACCAGTTCATTGTAAGTTTTTTCTATTATCTTTCTTGTTTCTGTCCCAATACCTTTTAAAGCTGAAAGAATAAACAAAGGGGCGGTGGTTGGATTCAAAAAAAGTTCAAGAAATCTCATAGCAGCCTCTATTTTTCCACTTAGGCGCCATCTTATTTCTCTAACCAGCAGCTCTGTTTCTTTTTTTGCTATTCTTTCTATCTCAAAGTTCTCATTAAGTTGTTTAAAGCTCGGCAGATTGTAGAGTTTTTTAAGTTCTTCGTATTTCTGCTTCAATTCTGTCAATTTTGATTTTTCCATCTTAAAAGCCAAGCCTCGGGTGGGACTCGAACCCACGCTCCCAGCCTTACCATGGCCGTACTTTACCAACTAAGCTACCGAGGCTTATTCAGCTTAATAATGTTGCTATTTTTAAAAATCTTTCTTTAATAAGTTTAGATAGATTTTTAAATTTGCTTTTTCTTTTCTTAGTAAAGCCCCATAGTGTAGCGGACAAATTCCGAAAGGAAGTCTAAGCATAGCGGACTCTGGATCCGTTGACCCAGGTTCGAATCCTGGTGGGGCTATGCCCCCATAGTGTAGTTGGTTAATCATCCGGCCCTCTCGAGGCCGGGACCCGAGTTCGAATCTCGGTGGGGGCATTTCTTCTATAAGGCCAAAAAAACGAAAAATTTATAAATAAACGAAAGTTATATATATTAGTAACTTTGGTTAATTAACAAATTTGTAAGGATATATGAAAATGGCCGCTATACCTTTAATACTAAGATTAAGAAAGCACACGCATAAACAAATAGCGAGAGCCCAAGATGTAATAATAGAGGAGCTTTATAAAATATTTGATAAGGCTGTTTTGCATGGTGGAATAGCAATATGGAGATGCTATAAAGGCAACAGGTTCTCTGATGATATTGATGTTTATCTGCCAGGGGATATTAAAAAAATAGACCTTCTTTTTGAAAATCTAAAGAAAAGAGGTTTTAATATAATTAAGAAGAAAATAGGGCAGAACAGCTTATTTTCAAATTTAAAAGCAAATAATGCTACTGTAAGACTCGAAGGTGTATTCAAAAAAGTTGAAGGAGTTTTGAAAGAATATGAGACAGTTGATGGAAATATAGTCACAGTTTATACTATTCTTCCAGAAGAAATGATAAAAGAAAAAATTGACGCTTATCTTAAGAGGAAAAAAATAAGAGATATTTATGATATATTCTTCTTACTAAGATATATTGACAAAGACAAAGTGAAAAGAGAATTAAAGACGCTTATTAGCAAATTTAAGAGGCCAATAGACGAGAAAGACTTAAAGCCTTTAATTATAGACGGCATAGTTCCAAATACAGAAGAAATAATGGAGTATATAAAGAGGGGGCTTTAAAATGGGAAAAGAAAAATATTTGAAGAGAATTGAAAGTTTGTTTAAAAAAAGTCCTGTTGTTAATGTTGATTCTATAAAAAGAATAATTAGAAGTAAGAAACAAATAAGACAATATAGTAAGCAACTAATAAGAAATCTTATACTAAAAGATAAGATAAAAAAGTTAGCTAGAGGTTTTTATACTGCATATGATGATGTCTCTTTAGCAGTCTTCTGTTTTAAGCCAAGTTATCTTGGTTTGCAGGATGCTCTAAGCATTCATAATTTATGGGAGCAGGAAGCAATTCCAATAATAATTACAACAAGAAAAATCAGACAAGGAATAAGAAGAATAATGGGGGTGAATGTCTGGATTAGAAGAATCTCCCCAAAATATCTGTTTGGTTTTGATTATATTAAACAGGGGGATTTTTACTATCCTTATTCTGATATAGAAAAAACATTCATTGATATGATTTATTTCAGGCAAGCAGTAGACAAAAATTTGGTAAGAGAGTTCAAAAAAAGAATGGATATTAAAAAACTTAAAAAATACGCAAGAAGGTATCCAAAAAGGACATCTTACAGGATATTGAAATTAGCCGAGTAAGAATCTCGTTGGGGGCATAAAGTCATTTGTCTTAATAAGAATAAGGCAACTGTCTTAATAAAAGAAAGATTTATTACAAAAAGATACTAAAGTAATAACCCGCTATAACTTTATTTTGTCGCACTAGTGCAAATATTATTAAAAACACTGCCACCCAGTTATTCCACTCTCTCCAGAGCAGAAGAATTAAAGCCCTGTTTTCCTCTTTAAAAAGCAAAATATTTAAACTAGTTATTCCACCTATTTATATAAGAAAAGAGGATAGAAAGAAAGTGGTATACCGCTACTATATTAAAAGAGGTGCTAAGCGTTTTGGTCCTTATTACTACCGCTCATATAGAGAAAACGGCAAGTTTAAAAAAGAATATCTCGGCACAAGTTTGCCAAAGGGGTACAGAAAGACAAATAAGCTATTATTAATCTTAATTCTTGCTTTGATAGGCCTTACAATTCTGGGCCTTGCTTTAAAGCCTGCCATTACAGGTTTTGTGACTCGTGAAGAAGCTTATCAAATAAGCACAATTCAAGAGCAGGTAGAAATCAACAAGCCTGTAAAATGGCAGAAAACAATAACTTTAACAGCAGAAGCGACAGCGGAAGAGCTTGTTGTTAAAATTCCAGAGTATGCCTCTGATATTAAGGTAAATGGCAAAAGCGATATAAAAACAACAAAAGAGAGCTGGCTTCTCAGCTTTTTGAAAAAAGCTGCAACAATAACAGGCTTTGCTGTGCAGGAGGAGCAGCAAAACCTTGTCATAAACGTCACAGAATTGAATGTTACTGTAACGCCTATTGCAGAGATAATAGAAGTTAATATTACAAATATAACAGAAATCAATATCTCGGAAGCTAATGTAACAAATATAACAACAATTAATGTAACCGAGGAGGCTATCAATATCAGTGGTGTTGCAGAAATCAACGTAACAGAAGAGAACATTACCAATATTACTGAAATTAACATTACGGAAATAAACATCACCAACATAACGGAAGTTGCAGAAGCAGTCAATGTTACCAATGTTACAGAAAAAAATATTACAAAAATTGAAATCGAATATAAAACTCTTGGTCCAAAAATAAGAGAAGAACAAATAAATCCCTACAGAAAAAGAGTTATAGTATATTCTGACATTCATTATGAAAATATTACAACCTACACCAGTATTCCTGAACTGACAGGAAAGGAATCAGCAATTAAGCTATATCATATTGTCAATGGCAACAGAGAACTTGTTGAAGATGTTGAATATCTTGACGAAAATAATAACGGCTTAATAGACAAGTTGCAATGGATAGTTCCTTCTCTTTCTGAGCAAGAATATGAGATTGATATAACTGTGATTAATGTCCAGTCATATCCTACTGTTGGTGGCAACTGGGTGGTAATGTTCAACACAACAGGGCGCGCAAATCTGACAATAACAGCGATAAATGGGACAACATGGAGCAATGAAAATGAATTAAATGACTTAAAGTTTTTGGAAATAAAATGCGGCGATGAAATAATGCAGTATGAATGGATTAACAATTCTGTTTTTATTTCAGATTATGAATGCAACCAAACAAGCTATGAAACATCAAAAGTCCTTACAGAAGGCAAGCACCATCTTGAATTCATGTTCGGCAGCGATGTTGATTATGCTCATAATCAAGCTAATACTATTTACGATTTTAGCACCGGTTCAGGGACTGATAAATGGGCATACACTTTTGGAAATCTGGATGCTACAGCAGGCCCACCATACACAGAATCTTCTCTTGCACCTGAAGGAGAAATAACTACTGCAGTAACTACAACCAATCTTGCATCTTATGATTTAGCATATGTTAAAATAGTTGGTAGCACCGGTGATTTTTCCCCGCTTTACTTAAAATTAACAATTAATGAAAATCCCACCACTATCACAGGAATAAACATTACTGTTCAGGGAATCTATACCCAAACTGCAAATACAAAAATGTCAGTCTGGGTTTATAATTTTAGCAATCCCGGATATTATAACCAAATTGGGGCAAATTATTCAATGACGTCAACTGCTTCCCCTGGTACTAATTTCACTAGGACAATAACAACAGGATTCTCAGATTTTATTAATGCAAGTGGCATCATGTTTATATTATTTGTAGACCTTACAGCAAATATAGATGAATATTTTGATTATGTTTACATAAATGTAAGTTATACAGTACCTGACAATCCTCCAAATGTGACATTAAACTCTCCATCAAACAACTCATGGAATGCTTCAAGAACAGTAAATTTCTCATATACACCTAAAGATGATAGCGGATTTAAAAACTGCTCTTTGTGGACTAACGAGAGTGGATGGTCGCAGAAAGAAGCAAATACATCAGCAATAGTTAACGGTTCTGTCAATAAAATACAGGAAACCTTCTCTGCTGACGGCACATACCTCTGGAATATAGAATGCTATGACAATGCTACAACTCCTCAAAGCAACTTCTCAGCAAACAACTGGACTATCAATATTGATACGCAAGCTCCAATATGGGCAAGTAATCTGACAAATGCGAGCGACGGAACAACAAGAGCAGGGCAAAGCGTTTACTTCAATGTGACTTTTACAGATGCAAATCCTAAAAATTACACATTTGCAATAAATCATACAGGAAGTTGGGTTAATTATACAGGAAAATACACTTCAGGGGTGTCAATACAAAACATAACAACTATAGCATCAACAGCAGAGGGAAAATTTGTATCATGGTATTTCTGGGCAAATGATACTGGAGGCTATTCAAACCAGACAGACATGTGGAATTTCACTGTCGCAACTGTTGCTCCAACATGGTCAAACAACTTAACAAACGCCTCATCAGCAACAAAAACGCAACAAAGCGTTTACTTCAATGTTACATTCACAGAAAGCAATCCTGACAAGTACAAATTTGCAACAAACCAATCTGGAAGCTGGGTTAACTATACAGGATCTTACACATCAGGAGTGTCTATACAAAACATATCAAACATAACAGCAACAAGAGGCAAATTTATTTCATGGTACTTCTGGGCTAATGATACTGGCGGTTATTCAAATCAAACTGACACATGGAACTTTACTGTTGCTAACACTGCTCCGATTTTTATACAATCTTTAACAAATCAAACAGCAGTAACGCCAAACTCATTTTATTATGATGTCAACTGCTCTGACGCAGATTCTGATGCTATAACATATTCTGTGAATGATACAAAATTAAGCATAGACAGCGCTACTGGAGAGATTACAGATGCTCCTGCTGAATCAGAGACAGGAAATTATTCAATAATGGTTAATTGCACTGACACTTACAATATTACTTCACAAACATTTGGTTATATGATTAGAGATGGAACGCCTCCAAATACAACGCAGCAAGCTCCAGCAGATAATTATTACAATGACACATCATCCCCAGTTAATGTAAGTTTCAACTGCACTGTTGTTGATGGCTATCAGTTGCGGAACATAAGCTTATACATGACAAATGCTTCAAACGGGAGTTTTGCTTTTAATTCTTCGACAAACATAGCAGGGACCTCAAACCAGAGCAATTGGACCTTGGCTTTAGTGAATGGAAATTATACATGGGCATGCCGGTCTTTTGACTTGTACAATAATTCAAACTGGACGACAAATAGGACATTAAAGATAAACTGGACTGATGTAACACCACCAGTCACGACTCTTGTTGTTCCTGCTGATAACTACTATAATGACTCTAATCCTTACGCAGACATAAACTTCACTTGCAATGCAACAGATGGCTACAGCTTAAGAAACATAAGTTTGTATATAACAAACAGCTCAAATCAAAGTTTCTCGTTTAACTCCTCACGTAATATAACAGGAATATCTAACTGGACAAACTGGACTCTTACTCTTGGAGTTGGCAATTACACATGGAATTGTTTAACATATGATTTATACAACAATTCTGACTGGGCTGATGCAAACAGGACATTAAAGATGAACTTTACAGAAGGCCCGATACTATACTGGAATACAGCAGGAGAATGTAATATACAAGATACGAAATACTACAACAACAAAACTATAATCGCGACTTGCGATGTTATAGTGAACGGGACAACTGGCGCCAAATTAAATCTTCAGAACGTTACTTTCTACATGAATGAAACATCAGACTACCAATATGCTCTTATAGTTCAGGCTGGCGCAACTCTTAACACAAATAGCTCAACCCAATTTCAGGACTATAGTGGCTCGGCGCCTGGCGGAGGACACAATTACTACATAGAACTTTATGGAAATTCTTCTTTGAATAGTACTACGTTGGGTGATGATGTTGAGCCATATGCTGCGCAATCTTCTATCAACAATTTAAGGAACGTGTCAATCCTCATTACAACCGGTAATTATATATACTTTGAAGGTGCATCAACCAATAATATAACAAACGTAACAATACCCAATACTATATACCTTTACTTTCAGAATTCAAGTATCAATACAGTAACAAACTCTACATTTTATGGCTATACATATTTTGCAGAGAATTCCTCAAATACAGTCAAAGACAGCTACCTTAATTCCATGATTATCCGTTCACAAACTAGCAATAACTTAACAATACAAAATCTTACAGCATCATCTTCAGTAACAAATTACTTCAATTCAACAACAACTACCTACAAAGTCAACCTCACAAACGTTTATATTGAGGATATTTATCTGAGTTTAAGAGACAATTCAATCAACACGCTCGTTAATGTAACAATAGATAGAAGCTTTAGTTTCTATGACACGAGCCAAAACACAATAACAGATTGCATATTCCAAGATTATGGGGAAATTTTCGGAACATCCAAGAACACAATAACAAACACAAACTTTACAGCTACAGGAAGTTTATACATATATTTTTATGGTACGCCAAACACAACTTTCAATAAGCCATACTCAAGTATAACACAGATTAGGATAGATAACGAGACTGGTGTTAGCAACCCAGAAATACATGGTTATTTAAATTTAACAACCCTCATAAGATTTCAAGCTAATGCTACCTGCAACAGATACTTCCCGATATATGTTTATTACGAAGGAACCTCAGATCCAGTTAGTCCTGCAAATGTAACCATAAAGCAGAATGGAACAACTTATACGACTTCTGGCTTAACTAACGCAAGCGGTTATGTTGAATTAAATATAACTTTTGATAACGCTACAGGAGGAAATTTGTATAATTTCACCTTACTTGTAAATGACACTACAAAAGGAAATATCACATTCTTGAATGATACGTCTCCTGATGGTATAATTTTATATATTCCAGCAGCAGACGCCTATCCTACATGGAGCAACAATGGAACAAATGCGAGCAATGCGACAAAAACGCAGCAGAGCGTTTATTTCAATGTTACGCTTACGGATGATGTTGGTGGAGGATATTACAAATTCGCATTCTATAATGGCTCATCATGGAGCAATACAACTCCTTTGACATGGACATCTCCACAAAATGTCCAGAATGTAACAACAATAACCGCAACTCGCGGAATGACAGTGCAATGGTATTGGTGGTTTAATGATTCTATTGGACAGGCAAATACTACTGATACATGGAACTTCACTGTTGCTAATACAGCACCAACACAAGTTATTCTTGATTCTCCTGCAAATAATAACATAACAACAAACAGAACTCCTCAATTTAATTGGACTGCGGTAACAGATGCTGATGGCGACAGCATAAATTACACTATACTAATAAATTGCTCTGATAACGGCGGGCAATGCACCTTAGATGATAGAGAAGTTAATTTAACAGGTATAACAAATACTACTTATGTTCCTACAACAAATTTAAAACTTTTTGGAGATGACAGCTATTACTACAACTGGTCTGTTCGAGCATATGATGGTTATAATTACAGTCAATGGAGCAGTGAAAGAAAAATTACAATCAATAGTTTAGTTGAACTTACACTCACAACAAATAACATAAATTTTGGAGAACTGCAACTTGACCAAAAAGCCAATACAACAAATCCTTCTTATCCGCCTTTTGTAATAAGAAATGATGGAAATTGTTACAATGACTTGAATATTTCCATAAGCGATGATTTATGGACATCTGTTTCAGCACCTTCACAGTACTTCCAGTATAAAGTAGATAATGTTACGGGAGAGGAAGGTGCATTTAATTCAAGTGGCTCGCAAGTAAATTGGTCAAATGTTCCTGTAACAAATACGACTTTTGTTGATTTATTTAACTATAGTGATGCAAAAGATTCGGCAGAAATTGACATACTTGTATGGGTTCCGCTTTCCGAACCAGCTGGCAGCAGATCATCGATCTTGATCTTTAGTGGATGGTATGTGAAGTTTTTTGAATAATAAAATGAAAAAGCAAGATAAAATAAGGATGAATGAAAGAGTAGCAAAAAAGATGCTTCTTTTAGCACCTGCTTTATTAGTTTTGCTTTTAATATTAATTGCAAATGTAGCAGCTATCGGAATAACTCCTGGCATGGTAACTATAGATTTTGAGCCGGGATTGCGGAGAGGGGGTGAGTTTACAATAATAAATAACGAACATAAAAAGTTTAATGCTTTGGTTTTTGTAGAAGGGGATTTGAAAGATAACATAATATTATCTAAGAATCTTGTTGAATTTGATGAAACAATAAATTCGCTACCTTTTACATATACGATAAACTTACCAAGCTCAATAGAAAAACCAGGAGAACATTTCGCTAGAATAGTTGTGATGGAAATATCTCCTCCAGAAACAAGAGAGGAGGTATACGGTAGCACGTTAATAGCAGTAGCAGCTGTAGTCCACCAGGTTAAAGTAAAAGTGCCATATCCTGGTAAGTACGCTGAAATGGAGTTGTATGTAGAAGAGTCCATGGTTAACGAAATAACTTCTTTTATAACTCCTGTGTCTAACTTGGGCGAAGAAGATATTAAAAAAGCAAAGACAAAAATAGAAATTCTGGGGCCAACAAATGAAAAAATTACTATGGTAGAAACAAATGAGGGCATCATAAAATCAAAAGAGAGAAAAGAATTGACTGCTCAATGGCGAGCAAATGTCAATGCAGGGTTTTATCATGCTGTTGCAACTTTAGAATATGACGGTAAGTTTGCAAGAGCCGAGAAAACATTTAGCGTTGGCAATTTGTTGGTTGAAGTTAACGATATAACAGTTAAGGATTTCACGTTGGGGACAGTTGCGAAATTCAACATAGATATTGAAAGCAAATGGAATGGAGACATAAAAGGAATTTATGCGCAGATGCAAATCTATAATGCGGCTGGAGATTTGATAGCGGACTTTAAATCTGCTTCTATTGACTTAAAACCCTTGGAAAAAGCAGTTTTGAATGCTTACTGGGATACTGAAGGTATAAGCATTGGTGATTATGATGCAAAAATCATCCTGCATTACTCTGACAAAACAACCGAAAGGCAGCTTAAAGTGAGTGTAGGAATGCATGATATAAAGACAGAAATAATCGGCATGGCTGGAATGGTAACTGAAGAAGAAAAAGTAGAAGCAAAAGCAAAGATAACAAATCGTATGATATTTTTGCTGATAATCGCTTTAATCATAATAAATATAGCATGGTTTGTTTATTTCAAAAGACGCAAGAAGAAAAAAGAAAAGCAAAAATAAAAATGAAAAAACAAAACAAAAAAAGAAGAAAATTAAAATTGATTTGGATTACTTCGACAATTATTTTAATTGCAACCCTCTTCACTATCTTCAGCATACTTCTTTACCCTTTCCAAAACATGCATACAGCAAGTAGAATAATTGAATTTAAGTTTACAGGTTTGGCTACAAAAGTATTAGTTGATGATAACCCAGATTTTACATCTCCTATTGTTAAAACAAAACCATTTATTATTGATTTAGACCCCGGAACATATTATTGGAAAACTAACTTTCCAAGCCCTGTAAGAACTTTTACCATAGACTCCGAAGTCGCAATAAACCTACTGGAAAAAGAAAACCGCACATATACTATTCAAAATAAGGGTAATACGATAATAGACTTGATCATAAGGAACATTAAAGATTGGGCGATGACGGGAAAAGCCATAGTTGGTTTGAATGAAGAGGCAGATATAAAAATTGAAAATAATTCTGCTATTGAGGCGTCACAATCTGAAAAGATTACAGGGAAAGTTACTGTTACGAAAGCAGAAATAATCGAAGAAACAAAAGAAGAGAGCTGGTTAAAGAAAAATTTTATACTTATTTTATTAGTAACAGTTTTAATTTTAACTTTCATCCATATAATCTCGAATATTTTAAAACAAAAAAAGGAAAAGTAGATGGCAAGACAAAAAACGAAATATTTAAATAATGTTGTCACTTTAAAATCACAAGCGTAAAGATAAAGATAAGGAAAATGGTGGTTTCAAATAAAATAGTAGTGATCTTGGCTATTTTGGCTATTATTATTTCTGTTATTAGCACATATATCATAATAGGAAAAGCCAATAATGTGCCTACAGTTGGATCTAATCAAGGACAAATTGGAGTATATGTAGTAAATCCGCCGGCAGGCCAAATTGGAGTAAATGTCGTAAACCCTAAGGAGGGGGCTGGAGAATAAAGAAGGATAATCAGAAAATATCATCAAAATGATAAATAAAATGAACAAAAAAGGAATTTCAAATCAAGCTTTAGTGACTTTAGCTATTTTAGCTCTAGTTGTTTCTGTTGTAGGAACATTGATAAGCTTAAGCAAGCTTGAAACACTAAGGATTACGGGTTTTGCTTCAAATATAACAGGGACAATTAATATCACAGCAGGAGCAGCAACAGATATTTCATTACCAACAGCTACAGTAAATTTTGGAACAATGACCGGCGGTGAAGTTAATGACACAACAGACGGCTATCCTGCACCATTTAATATATCAAATGACGGCAATGTTTGCGTAAACATAACTATACGAAGAGACCAAACAAATTGGTTAACAGGAAGCGTACAAGGTGGAAATACAAGCAATAATAACAACACAATGTATCAGATAGACTGTCTCGGAATTGGTTGTAAAAGTGGAACGGTAACATCATGGACAAATATAACAAATAGCACTGGAGTATTGGCAATAGCAGGTTTGAATTTTACTTCAGGCAATGATACAGCACAGGTAGAAGTTAAAGTCAATGTTCCAACAGATGAGATTGGAGGAACAAAAGGCACTGTTGTTACATTTTCGGCAACTAACTCTGGAGCAATAAGCGGTTGTCCTTCTGGATAAGCTTGTCTCTAAGTCTTAATTTAGTAATAATTATTGCTATATTGTAAAAAGTATGAAATAAATGAAAAGAAATATAAACAGTAATTACATATTATTTTTATGATAAAGGCACCAAAGAGTTTGTACTTTTTAGCTACCCTAATTTTCCTTATTTTTTCTTTTCCTATAATTTATGCTTTTCCTGTATCTCCTCCAACAGAGATAATAGATTTCAAACCAAACTTACACTATTCTTTTGAATATAAAGTTGGAAATAGGCAAAGCACTCCATTGGATATTGTAATGTACCCTGATGGTGATTTGAAAAATTTTATCAGGTTATCTGATAACAAAGCAACAATAATGCCTGGTGAATGGAAAACTTTTACCGCTGATGTCAATCTACCAGATAACATAGAAAAACCTGGTGTGCATAAAAATAGCATAATAGTAGAAGAGGTGATTCCTCCTGCTACAGGAATTATTGGTGGAAGAGTAGCAATTGAACTACAAGTTTTAATCAGGGTTCCGTATCCTGGAAAGTATATAGAAGCGAGACTTGAAATCCCAGATGGCGAAGTTGGTGAGCCACTAAAAATAAAAATCTTTGTTGCAAATAGAGGCAAAGAAGATATAAATGACATAAGGGCTTCTATTGATATTCATGATATCAATGGTGTAAGGATTGCTACTGTAAATACAAACAGCATAAGCCTCCATGTGGGAGAAGAAAATTACATTTATGCGGAATGGGTTCCAAGTGTTTCTGCAGGAAGGTACTTAGCTAAAGCACACATAACTTATGACGAGAATTTTGAAGAGCTCGAGAAGGAATTCAGAATTGGCGAGCTCTTAATTGCGATAAACAATATTTTCATAAAAGAAGGCGGAATAATGAAAAATTCCATAGCAAAATTTGTTGTTGAGGTGGAAAGCAAATGGAACGAACCGATTGAAGATGCATACATTATTTTAGAAGCAGGCAATAGCACCAAAACCATGGGCACAAAGAGTGAAACATTTGATATTGGAGCATGGCAAATTAATCAGATTTCCTTGTATTGGGATGCTACAGGATATACTCCAGGCGCGTATACAGGCAAGGTAATAGTATACTATGAATTAAAAACAACATCCTCGAGCTTTGAATTTAATATAGTAGAGACAAGCTTTTTCAAAAAGATTCTGACAATAAACACTTTAGTAGTAGTTCTGGTAGCGTTAGTAGTGTTACTCATTTTAATAAACATCTCTCAATTTATCAAAAAGCATAAAGCGGAAAAAATAAAAAGAGTTAGAAGGGGATTAAAAAAGAAGGCAAAAAAGGAAAGTGAAAAAAGTAAAACGCCTGAAGCGACGAAAGAGAAAAAGTGAAATAAAAAAGCTCGCCTTTATTCTATTAGCTATAGTAATTATTTCTATACTTGCCTCCTTACTCACGCAATATTTTTTAATTGAAAAGGTTCAGACTTTTAATGTATTTGTAACCGTTGCAAATAGGGTAGGATTTAATATAAGCAAGGGGGAAAGCAATGTATTGCATTTTGGAACAGCTCCCCCTGGAAGTTCGTCCTCAAGAACTCTTGTATTTGACAGCAGCGACCCAAGACCAAGCAAGGTAATAATAAAATCTTATGGTCAGATTAAAAGTTGGATAATTGCTTCTGAAAACAATTTTATTTTAGCATGCAATGAAGATAAAACAGTTAAGATTATTATTGCTGTTCCGAAAAATGCAGAATTTGGCGATTATACAGGCAGAATAAAATTAATATTCAAAAGAATTTTTGACTTTAAGCTTTGAGATTAAAAAGTTATTTAAATAAGAAAGCATAATTTATATTATACTTTACATTAATAGAATTATAAAAAATGAGGTTGAACAATAATCTAGCATTTCTATGCATTATTGCTGTACTAGTTTCTTTATTTGGCTACCTCTCCATTATTGAAGAAACAGAAAACTTTATACCAACATCTTTGACTCTTGCACGAACCGGAACAATAGGCGTAACTGTCGCTGGGAATATCACATTTCAGGCTAATCTTACAACACCAGATAATGTAAAGCTAAATGCGACGTTTTCATTTGTTAGCCCAACAAGAACTAGAGATTCTAATGCAACAGACGGAAATCTTTCTGTAATATTATATACAGATACTTGTAATATAACTGCCTCGGCTTTTAGCAGCAATCTTAATTTTACACTCCTTAATGTCCCTATAACCGAAGACATTAGCGACGCTTTAAGATTAGATAATCCTTCTTCAAGCGTGGCAACTTTGTTATTGCCTTCAAATTATGAGTTTACAGATGTTTATGTTATAAGAACGCCTTTAACTTATGATTCTGTTAACTTAACGTTAAAATATGATAATCCTAGCCAAGTCAGTGAAGCTGATCTAAAACCTTATCGTTGCGCTAATTACAATTTTGAGACGAGAACATGTTCTGGAACTTGGGCTATTGTTTCTGTTTATACACAGAACACAACAGTAAACACCTTTACATTTACTTTAACATCTTTGTCAGCATTTGCGATTGGTGCTTCTTTACCTGCAGCAGCTCCTCCAGCCGCGGGAGGAGGTGGCGGATTTGCGCCAGGAGAGTTTGGTGTAGATAAAGAAACAATAAAAGTAAAGCTAAAACAAGGAGAAACAAAAAAAGAAACGCTAAAAATCACAAATATTGGCACAACGAGACTAACAATAAAGATAGATGTTGAAAATATAAAGGATTTTGTATCAATCGATAAGGACAAGTTTACACTGCAAAGAGATGAATCAGAAGTCGTTCTATTAACATTTGCTGTTCCTTCAGACCAAAAGCCAGATGTCTATGTTGGAAAGATCGTCGTTAAAGGAGATGGGACATCAAAAGAGATTCCAACTGCAATAGAAGTTGTAACAAAAGGGCCTGTCTTTGATGTTGTAGTTGAAATTCCAGAAGCATTTAAAAAAGTCAAGCCGGGAGAAGAGGTGATGGCAAAAACAACAATATACAATTTAGAAAAACTTGGATTAATAGACATTTCAGTCGAGTATTTCATTAAAGACATAGAAGGAAATGTAATAGCTAACGAAAGCGAAAGCATGGCTATTGAAACACAAATTAGTACAGTTAAAAGCCTCAAGATTCCAGAAGATGCGAAAAGAGGCGATTATGTATTCTACGTAAGAGTAAGCTATGATGGAATCATAGGAATAGGCTCTGATACATTTAAAGTAACCCCTATTGCAATCATATCTGTAGAAGTGATACTCTTGCTAATTGTGTCTCTTGTAATATTAGTTTTTGTTATAATACTTTATAATCAGTATAAGGCTATCAAAAAAGCAATAGAGAGATACGGTATGGTAACAGACAAGCAAATCATAAAGCCAGGATTTGCAGAAAAATTGGTTGCTCGGGTAAAGGAAGAAAAAAACAAAACAAGCAACTCGAGCAAAGAAAACAAGAAAAATAAAACCAAAAAGAAAGAAAAAGAGGTAAATCAATAAACAATAGAAAAGATTATAAAATCAATAATATTGAGAATAATAACTTAATAAAAGGGAGGTAAGCATAAATGGGTTTTGTTGAATGGGCAACTCTTGGAGGAGGAGATTTAGTCTTAAGCATCGCAAATCTTGTTTTAGTGTTAATAGCATTGACGTTCATTTTTGCAACTTCATACAGAATAAAGGGGGCGACTGGAAGAAAGATATTGGACGTAGCATTTGTTGTATTGGCAATAAAGATATTGCTTGAGGTTCTCAACGAACGGGGCATCGCAAGAATTGGTTCTTCCGATTTGTATACGAAGTTGGCGGAGACAATTTTCTTAATACTGGCAATTATTTATTTTAAGGGTATAAAGGTTGTAATTGATGACATGGATAATAATATAGCGAAAAAAGCGGCAAAGAAAAAGTAAACTAAAACGCATCAAGATGGAAAAGAGGTGGTTGTTTTATTTGGTAATAATTATTCTAGCATTATTGCTTATCATTACCAACATAGGTGAAATAGCTCAGATTACAGGTTTTGCAACTTCAAGTAACTTATATAACATCTGCCCAGAAAATTCAAGCCTCCAAAATTTTTCTACTTATACCAAAGCTGTGTGCGAAAACCGCTCAGACGGTGTAAATTGTCATGACGAGCTTTTTGTTAAATGCGGCAGTATAGAGCAAATAGTTCAACTGCCAAATGGAGCTACTAATTTTCCCCCTGGTTGGCAAGATCCTAGGAACAGGCAAGATAGATAAAGGAAAATAGTAAAAAAGAAAAAAAGCGAAAGCTTATAAATGATTTTCTATTCCTGTAAACATGACAAAAGCGCAAGCATGGAGGTTTGTTCATCACTGATAGGAATAAAGAAAATTTACCTAGCTCCAGCTTTAGCTTTACCTTTTCGAGCTTCTCAAAAGTTTTATATAATAAATATACATCCTATAATTATGGTGGGTGTCGTATAGTGGTTAATATGCAAGCCTGTGGAAAACTTTTAAAAAAAGTTTTATCAAAAAGCAGAAAGCTTGAGACCCGAGTCCGATTCTCGGCTCCCACCCTCAAAGAAACTAATGAGAGAACAAAAGCAAGGAAATGAGCAAATTAAGCAAATGAGATTTGAAATTGAAGAAGGAAAAAGCAGAGTAAAAGGAATGAGAGATTTTTTGCCGAAAGAGAAAATCATAAGGAATTATATAGTAGAGACTCTAGAAGAAATATTTGAGGATTTTGGTTATAATCCAATGGAAACGCCTTCCATAGAAAGTCTTGCTACGTTAACGGCAAAAGGCGGTATAACAAGAGAAAGTGAAGCATATCAAGAAATTTATAAATTCAAAGACAGAGCATGCAGACAACTTGGATTAAAGTTTGATCAAACAGTGCCGCTTGCAAGAGTAATATCATCTAATCCTCAATTGCCTAAGCCGTTCAAAAGATATCAGATTGATAGAGCGTGGCGTGATGGACCGACAAAAGTGAGCCGCTATAGAGAATTCTGGCAAGCTGATATTGATATAGTAGGTCCAGATTCTATGATTGCTGATGCTGAAGTTCTTGCTGTTATATCAGCAGTTTTTAAAAGACTTGATTTAGATGTTATCATTAAAATTAGTAATAGAAAATTTTTAAATGGCGTTCTAAAATACTGCGACATTCCTGAAGAGCAGAGGATGTCTGCTATCATTTCAATAGACAAATTGGAAAAAATAGGCGCAAAAGGCGTCATTGCAGAAGCAAGGAGCAAAAGAATAGACGAAAATGCTATGAAAAATGTCTTGCGCTTGATTGAAAAAAACAAAATTGAGGAATTTGAAAAAATAGATAACGATGAAGCAAAGCAAGGCTTGAACGAGATAAAAGAATTGCTGCGATATGCTAAAGAATTTAATGTAAAAAACATCGTGTTCGCTCCTTACCTTGCGCGCGGTCTTGAGTATTATACAGGAACGATAGTTGAAGTTTATTTGAGAGATAAAGAAGGCCAATCACTTGCCGCAGGGGGACGTTTTGACCGCATGATTGGCGAGTTTACAGGAACAAAAGAAGTTGTGCCAGCTGTTGGAATTGGTTTTGGTTTAGATACAATTTATGATGTGCTTGTTGCAAAGAAGAAAGTAAAACTGCGTGAAACAGTAGTTGATGTTTTTGTTGTTCCAATAGGAACAGAAAAAGTGTTGAAAGAAGCGCTTAACGTTGTAGATCAGCTTAGGGCTTTGGGAATTAACGCAGATATAGACCTTATGCAGCGTAGCCCAAGCAAAAATTTAAGCTATGCAAGCAAACAGAAAATCCCTTTTGTCTTGCTTATTGGCACAAAAGAGCTTACATTAAAAAAAATAAGACTAAGGAATATGCAAAACGGCAAAGAAGAGTTACTTAACATAAAACAGCTAAGCAAAAAATTAAAAGGAAACTAAATCTTAAGTTAAATCAAAGAAATAAGTATCTCGCCAAAATGCTGTTCTTGCTCGAGCAAGACTTTTTCTTGATTATCTAAATGAAGTAGAGGTATAAATGTTGCTATTCTCTCCTCCCTCTTAGTGCCTGCAAGCTGCGTGAATGAAAGTTTTTCCTTTCTAGTTGTTTTGAAGAAGCGAAGTATTTTCTCATAGATTTCTCTTATTTTTTGTCTTATATTTATCCTTATCTTCGGTATTTCAAAGGCAACTTCTCTTGCTGCTTGTCTTAAGAGAATTTCTTTCTTAATGCGCCTATGTTCAGTTGCCATCGCTTTATTTAACGCTGTCATCAACTCCTGCAAAGTAACTTTTCTTAATCTCGGTAATGGAGTTCTTGGCAATAAGTCAACGTCATCTAATTGTATATATACCTCTTCCTTTTCTTTTTCTTCAGGTTTTCCAAATAGAATTTCATCAAGACTTCTTATGTATCTTTTTAATAGCAGCTCACTCTTTATTCTTAGGAGGATAGCAGCCGCAAGCAGTATTTTTGAGGAAACAAAAAGCGAAGCTTCCTCAAGCTCTTTTATTTTTTCTATGTAAGATCGACTTAATACAGCCAAGTCTATATCCCATGGGTCAAGCTGTTCTGACTTTACTAAATCGTAAATTATAGCCTGCCAGCTTGCCTCTTTGCCTATAAGCAAGTCGTACAATTCATCTTGACCAACTTTCTCTTGATCTTTTCGATTTAGCATATAAAATATAAGAATTATCGATTTATTAATTTTATTGAATCTCGGCTAAAAGTGATGTCACTTTATAATTACAGCAAAAAATCAAAAACCGAAAGATTTAAATACCGATGTTACTACTCAATAGTATCACCTCTTTTTACCCGGAAAGGAGCTTTTTGGCGCCTTCTTTTTTGCCAAGAAGTTCCTTCGAGGGTTTTCTATTCATTTGTTCCTAATTTTAGCTATAAAAGTTAAAGTTTATACCTCTTTTTTCTCTCTTTTCTCTTTTTCCTCTTTTTTCTCTTTTTTAATTCCTTCGCCTAGAAACTCAGTATAATAACATCTACCGCAATAAAGCCTATCTTTGGACTTTGCAAGAAAAATTCCTGGCCCGCATCTAGGACAGAAACGATGTGTTAGTTCAATTTTACCATCTGTTATTTTATATTTCTTCCAGCGCTTGCTTGGCTCCTTTGGCTTTCTCTTCTTCTTGCCTTTTTTAACTACCTTGGCCATTTTATGGTTTACTTTTTACTTTTTATTTTTTGTTTTATTTATATAATCGCGATATAAATCTCTCATTTTACTTAGCCTTAGATCATCTGGAACATCGGTAATACGTTTGTAACCTTTTGCTTCTAAATCGTTCATTCCATTTCCAATACAACCATGAGACCCCCCAAGATTGTAAACATGACACCACACAGGGCCATCACAACCACCAACACCAAAATTTGCATCTGGAAGTCCATCACATTCTTTATATAAAGGACAGCATTTGCTTGCATCAAAACGTCTCATTAAATCAAGCAAATAATTTTGCTGTTTATCTTTTGGAAAATGTTTTTTATAGATTTTTTCAGATTTTTTTTCTATCACATTTGATGTGTACAAATCTTCGTTAAAATGAAAGCGAGTTTTGAAAAAGGAAAAATCCTTAACCAATTCATTTAAATAATAACCTAGAGGCCTCCTCCTATAAATCATGGATAAATAATCAGAAAGAAATCTTGGTTCTTCTCTAATTAGTTCACTCAAAGGTTTTTTTATTTCAAAGAAAGGCATTTCTTTTAATATATCTTCCAAAAATGCGATTTGTTTTTCATCAATTTTCATTTTTCCTCTTTTGTCTGTTTCTCCCCCGATTTTTCTTCTCTTTTCTGCTTGGTTTTTTCTTCTTTTACTCCTATTTTTTCTTCCGGCTTCTCTTCAGGTTTCTCGGCAGACTTCTCCCCCGGCTTTGCCTCTCCTTTCTTTGCCTTTGGTTTCGGTTCAAATTTCTTTAAAGCCTCTTCGCTATTATAAACAAAAGCTCTTACGTCTGATTCTTGCTTCCCAAATTTTGGGTATATGCCTTTAATAACAACAAGTCCAACAGGCTTATCTAGCTTAGAGGCTATAACTTCTTTAACTTGAGCATTTGATGGTGTTATATTAGATTTTAAAATAGCTTTAATTTCTTCCCTCTCAAGTAAGGGGTTCTTTTCTTTTTTTTCTATAACAAGTTCCATATTCTATTTTTGTATTTCTACTTAGTGCGTTTTAATCGCATAAATCCCTTCTTTGGTTATATGTAGTTTTTTTGCGATAGCAGATTCTTTTGGATTAAATACTACAACGCGACCTTTCCAAGTTTCTGTAAATTCTGTACCCTTGCAGATTGGACATGCTGCTCCTTCAACAAAAATCTTGCATCGCTTACAAACTTTTTTCATTTTTTATCATAAATTCTACCATAATAGTGGCCCTTTCTTTTTATTATTTGATAATCCCCTTTTTGTGAGATTATTCCATCTTTTTGTTTTAGACGCTTTCTTGAATCTGCTGGAATACATTCAAAAATTTGTGATTTATTCCCTATTTTATTAGCTAACTGAAGTATTGGATCAAGTTCAAATTCTAAAACTTTCTTTGTCATTTTCCATTCTATTTTCCTTTTTTATTTTGATATTTTTTAATATCTACTCCTAAATCTTTTGGACCGAATGCCAATGGAAGAAGCTCATTAATTGTAGTTGTAACAATTTTATCTTTTTTTGTTGTGGAGAGTATTATCTCCAAGTCTTTCCCTGAAATTTGAGATGCTTCATATAACATCTGCCTACAACAGCCACAAGGCCCTGTTATTTCTTTGGTATCAAAGCTTTCTCCTCTTGCGATTATTGCAATGGAACTATACATCCTTTCTCCTAATGCATTTGCCCTACCCAAAGCCATTCTTTCGGCACAAATTGTGGAGCCATAAGCAGCATTTTCGACATTAGAACCTGTAATAATCTTACCATTCTGAGTTAAAATAGCAGCACCTACATAAAAATTAGAATATGGATTATAAGCATTCTGCATAGCTTTTTCTGCTGCGTCCAACAATTTTCTCTTAGTTTTTGTTAACTCTTCTAGCTTTACTCTTTTCATTTTTGCTTTATTTCTCCTTTTTTGATTTTCTTTTCTACCTTCATCTCGACCTTTGCAGCTTTTTCTGCTTGCAGCTTTACTCTTCTCTTATCTTCTGCTATCCATTCCAATTTACCGAGGCCCGGCTGCCTCATTGTTAAGCCTATTTTTGGTGGACTTGTTTTATAAGAAATTGCAACAACTCTTGCTAAACACTTATCTCCTTTATGTAAAGATTTTTTGCTGTTCTTTCCCATAAGAGTGTTGCTTTTACTAAAGCTCACGTAATCGTCCATTGTCTGGCTAATGTGAATCATTCCTTCAATACAGCCAATATTCATGAATGCACCAAAATTGGTTATTTCGCTTATTCTCCCAAACAATAACTCTTGCAATTCTGGTTTAAATACAAGCAACTTAAAATTGCTTTTGTAATACGCTGCACCATCGCCTGGGATTATAATCCCCTCGCTGACATTAAGAACATCAAGCACAGCAATCACTATACCTAATTCTTTGCTTATATGGCTATCATACAATTCTTCTAATTGTTTTGTTACAGCTTCTTTTACTTGCAAACTAAATAACTCTGGCACAACCCTTACATAGTCCTCAATTTCTATAACATAAAACATTTTAATCAAGCATAATATACTTTTTTTGTCTTATTCCTATTATACCTATTTTAGCCTTTTTAAGCCTTTTTATCAGTTTCTTATCGAGCGTAGCCACGGCAATATCTTTATTCGCTGCTTTGGTTATTGCCAACTCAAGCAGCGCTTTATCTGCTGATTTTACTATTGTTTGAACAACAAAAAGTTTCTTGTTGTTTTTCCAGTTATTTATTAAAGCCAAAGCAATAACTGCAGATTCCTTGTCCGCACCTTTGCCCTTTGCAGCAATACCCTTAATCTCTCTTAAGACTTGTTCTGGCAAAAACAGCTTCTTTGGAAAAAACTTGTCAAGCTCACTAGCAATCTTATATTTAGCAATGTAAATAAGAAAGTTTGTATCAAGGAGTATTTCCATCTAATTTCATAATTGGCTAAACTTTTAAAGCTTATCTTTTGGTATCTGCTTTTAAGGAAAGTTTTAAATAAATTGATTCTTTTAGTTTAATATGGTGGAAGAAAAAGTAAAACATAAAGGTTTTGTTCAAGAAAGAGGTAATGTATTATACATTCTCTCTACTGCAAGAAAAGCAATGAAGAAGATGAACCTAACGCTTCTGAAAGAACTAAGTGACCATACTGTTCATTCTGCCTCAATATATCAAGATACAGACAGCATCACCGTGGCTGTTCTAATTTATGCTTTAAGCAAAATATTTGAAAGAAGCAAATACACAACTTATGCAGACTGGCCGTCATTTTCAAAAACATGCATAGAAAACTTAACAAAAGCAGAACATGACTTAAAAGGAAATAAAATAGAAGAGTTTAGAAAAGACTTGCTAAGCATAAGGCAGGCTGTAGATAAGCTATCTGGACATTTAAAAACATACATAGAAGATGTTTTCAGGAAAGCTATGATAAAAAAAGCGTCTCGTATATATGAACATGGCATATCTCTAAAACAAACAGCAGAGTTACTTGGAATCAGTACTTGGGAACTCGCGGAATATACAGGCGAAACTGGAATAAGTGATGTTGACTTAAGTATAACAGCAGACATAAAAAAAAGGATTAAAAGAGCATTAGATATTTTCATCTAAAACTTTAAGTAAAACAAAAATGAAAGCAAAGGCATTAATTTTCGATTCGAGCAGCATAATTACTCTTGCATTAAATAATATGCTTAGTTTACTTGTTTCGCTAAAAAGAAGATTTAGGGGGAGGTTCTTTATAACTAATGCTGTCAAGCAGGAAGTAATAGATAAACCGCTAAACATCAAAAGATTTGAGCTAGAGGCTTTAATGATTTCTAATATGCTCAAAAATAAAATACTTGAATTACCACCGGTAGATATGGATAAAGAAACAGAAGATATTTTTGAAAGAGCTAATCATATATTTAAAGCAAATGACGAGTGGATTAAAATTACGCATACTGGAGAAGCGTCATGTCTTGCTTTATATAATCTGCTTAGAGATAAAGGATACAACGTAACAATAGTTATTGATGAAAGAACGATGAGAATGCTGTGCGAAAATCCTCGTAATTTGCATAAATTGCTAGAGAAAAAATTGCATAGACAAATTACAATGAAAGAAGAAAATCTCTCCTCATTTAAAGATTTTAATATAATAAGGTCAACAGAACTCTATTTTGTAGCCTATAAGAAAAATCTTATAAATTTGCCTGTACCTCCAGATAAAGCGATAGATGCTTTGTTTTATGCTGCAAAGTACAAAGGCTGTTCAATTTCTGCCGCTGAAATAGAACAAGCCAAAGAGCTTGTTTAAAAAGATATTTAAACTAATATAGTATTTCTTTTCTGTGGGGGCATAGTTTAATGGCTAAAGTTTAAAAACAAACGGCTAAAACGGACGGCTCCAGCATTTCATGAAAATGAAGAAACCGTCGGTTGGGGGTTCAATAAAATGGAGTTAAAATCCCATTTGTGAACAATTCCCTCTGCCCCCACTTTAAAAAGCAAGATTTTTAAATTTCTTTTGCCTTAATAAGGCATAACAAAACATGAAACAAAAGAAAGAGATTAAAAAGAAGACAAAGAAGAAAGGCGAAAAAATAAAGCAAGAAACAATGGACTTGCTTATTGAGAATTCTATTGCTCTACAAAAAACCTTAACAGATCTTGCTGGTGACATCAACAAATTGTCAAAAGATATTGCAGAGATGCTAAATTTGTTTAAAGAAGCAAGCAAAGCATTTAGCGAAGGAAAAAGACTAGCACCTGGCGGGGAGTTAGCGTTAAGAGAAAAACTTGATATCTTAATAGAACAAAGTAGAGTAATAGCAAAAGGCTTAGTGCTTCTAGAAAGTTACATAAAAGAAAAAATAAGCAAAAAAGAGGAAGAAGAGCCAAAGCCAAAACCGCTGCCTCAATTTAAATTCTAACAATCCGATAATATAAGATGAATGAAGAGTTTGCAAACAAAAAATTCTTAAACGAATTTTTTTTGCAACTAGTCTCGGCATACGCTAGAAGGAAGGTAGAAAAGGCAGAAGAAACAAAAAAAGCAAGAGAAAAACCAAAGGAAAAGGCAAGGGAAGAAAAATTAGAAAGGCTGCCTTTTATAAGGCCTCTTATAATGCCGCAACCGATATTAGAAAAGCCAAAATTATTGCCTCAAAAACCTCCTGCCCTGCCACAAGTGCCGTTAATACCTTTAAAAAAGAAAGAAGTAGGAATAACTGAAATAGCAGAAACAGGTAAGCTTGATTTAAATAAAATTGAGCAGCTAATGGCAGACCCTGCCGTTGTTTCTATAGAATGTAACGGTCCTAATAAAAAGATAAATATAAAAAAAGATGACAGCATTATTACCACAGAAAGCCTAACCAAAGAAGAAATAAATAGCATAATAGAAAGCATTTCAAAGAGAACAAAAATCCCGATTGGCGTCATGTTTGTTGCTAATTTTAACGGCATAACAATAAACGCTATAATTTCAGATATTATAGGTTTGAGATTTATTATAACAAAAGAAGCAAAATAATTATCGCTTTCTCCAACTTAAACCTTATAAATATCGTCGTGATGTCTGTAGTCTTCCAATATAACTCTTCTCGCATTTTCATCAACAGAAAAAACCAATACATAAGAGCCAAAATGAACTCTCTTTAGATGTTGCAATGGTTTTCTCAAATTTTTATATCTGTGTGGATTTTCAACTATTTCCTCTACTTTTCTCATAATCCTTTCGTATAGCTTCCTGTTTTTCTTTATTAATTTTGCTAACTTTCTATCTAGCTCTAGTCTAATAGCTAAAGAATACATATTTACGTCTCGTAACGTTTACGTAGGTTCTTCACAGTTCCAATACGTATGACTTTTTGTTTCTGTATTTTCCCCATCTCTTTAACAAATTCAGGTCTAAGTTCGGGCTCTAGCATTTCTTCTCCATATTGCTCAACAACAATAGTTATGGCCTCGCTTTTATCTTTGAGGCCGTATTTGGCTTTAACGATATTCAATACTCTATTTGCTTCTTCTGGTATTTCAATAATTGCTTTTACCATCTTAACACCTCATAATATTATATTAATATGATATATATATAAACCTTTCGGTCCCTATTTTCCTGCTTTCTTTTCCTCGCCACAAAGCAAGCTAAGAGAAAAAGTGGAACCATTCCCAATCCTTTACTCCCTTTCAATGCCTTGCTTTTTTCTTCAAGAAAAGCAAGATTTTTTGCACAACTTTATTTGCCATTAAATTTGTTGTATCAATAACAAAATCGTAATGACTTTTATCATAACAGTCTATATTATAATACATTCTGTATCGCTTTTTGTCGCTTGCTATCCTGGCTTTGTTTGCTTTTATAGCTTCTCCTATGCTGTTATATTTTCTCTCGTCTTTCCTTGGATTTTTGAAGATTCTTCTTGCTCCTTCTTCGAGGCTGACATCCAAATAAATCTTAATTGAATGTGGAATAAAATAAAAGCTGAGCCTGCCATCTATAACAAAGTTGTCTTCTGTTTTGCCAAGCTTCTTTTGATACTCGTCAATTTCTTTGTCAGTAAACTCCTCTTTTTCGCCTAGCTTGTTAAGTTCGTCTAGAGTCATACCCATCCCAAGAGCCATCTTTCCTCGCAAGTCACCCATAGAGTAATGCTTCATATGAAGTTTCCTTGCAAGTAATTCTGCTATGGTATTTTTTCCGCTCCCCGGAGGACCTGAAATCGAAATTATCATTTTGCAAAATATTTTTTGATTTTTTTAAAAATGTTCTTGGCAGGCTTGGTACTATTTATAACCTTAATATCTTCGTTTTTCAAGTAGCCTGGCATTATTAAATATTTTTTTCTTACGCCTTCTAAAAAAAGCCTCTTCTCAAAAACAAATTTTCCTCCCCTATGCTTGTTTTTCTTTCCAATGTCTTTTTCTATTCTTTTTAATGCTGTCTTAACAGGCAAGTCAAAAATAAAAGTTATATTTGGAGTTAAAAATTGTTTTGTGTAATTTTGCCATTCGCTTTTTTCAAGTTGATAAGCGCATGTTGAATGATAATAACGATCAGAGATAACAATCTTTCCTTTTTTAAGTGCAGGCAAAATGTCTTTTTTGAGATGCTCTTTTCTGTCAAGCGTATAGAGCTTAAACCATTCCTGCTTGGTAATCTTGCCAGCCCCTTTCGCTCTACCAAGCAACCTTATTTTCTTGCCATACTTATAGTCAGAAGGTTCTTTTGTAAGCAAGACTTTTTTGCCTTTTCTTTTCAGATAAGTTGCTAATAGCTTAGCCTGAATGCTCTTTCCGCAGCCATCAATTCCTTCAAAAACAATAAATCTTTTCATTTTTATTATCTTTTATTATCAGTTTTTAAGTATTTTTACAATTATGTTTCTGTCGCGAGGTCCATCGAATTCTGCCAATGCAATGCCCTGCCACCTTCCTAGTTGTAATTTGCCATCTGCTATAGGCACGCTTTTGCTTGGACCAAGCAACGCTGATTTTATATGGGCATGTGCATTATTGTCTATGGCATCATGCTTATAGCCAGCATGTTCTGGTATTATCTTGTTAAGAGCAGAAATTATATCTTCGCATACACTTGGGTCATAATTTTCATTAATAATAACAGCACAAGTAGCATGCGGAACATAGACTAAGCAAATGCCCTCTTTAACCTTACTTTTTTTTACAATAGCCTCAACTTGAGCGGTTATATTAACTATTTCCTGGCTTCTTTTTGTTTTTATCCTAAACTCTATCTGCATAAAGTTTTTAAGCCCAGCATATTTTTAAACCTTATGAATAAAACAGGTGACACGCATAAGCGTGAAATTGAAAGAACAATAAAGAGGTATTTAAAAATAACAAAAAAAGCCTTGGATAAAGCATCTAAAGCGATGCCAAGAGGCAAGAAAGAGCAAGCTGAAATTGTGCTAGATATGGCAAACCGTTATTACAAAGATGCACTTTACTTTCAAAAAAAGAATAAACTTGCTACAGCACTTGCAGCTGTAAGCTACGCTCATGGCTGGCTTGATTGCGGCAGCAAAATAGGACTTTTTAATGTCAAAGATACTAAATTGTTTGTTGTAAAGTAAAAAAAGTTAAAAAAAAATGGATGTTATTATATTATCACTTGGCGGCTCGATAATCGTGCCTGATAAGGTTGATTATACCTTCTTGCGAAAATTCAAAAAACTGATTCTAGCTTTAGCTAAAAGAAAAAAAGTTGTGATTTGCACTGGCGGAGGAAAAACAGCAAGAAATTACATTCGTGCTTTGGAAAAAGAAGGCTTAAGTAAGCATAATCGCGACATGATTGGGATAGAAGCAACAAGGCTAAACGCAAAACTTGTTTCAACTTTTTTGCTAGGCTCTGTTGAGATACCTACTACGCTAAAAGAAGTTAAAAACGCACTTAAAAAAAGAAAAATAGTCATTTGCGGTGGCTTAAGGCCAGGCATAACCTCGGATGGAACTACAGCAGAAATTGCTCGATTTTTAAAAGCAAAAAGCTTCGTAAATATAACAAATGTTAAAGGCCTCTATAACAAGGATCCTAAAAAATACAAAAATGCAAAGTTTATTCCAAAGATAAGTTATAAGAAATTTACAAAAATGATGAAAAAAGTAAAAGAAAAACCTGGTCAGCATTTTATTTTGGATTCATTAGCAACAAAGATAATCCAAAAATCAAAAATCAAGGCTATTATTTTGGGCAAAAACCTGCAAAATCTAGAAAATTGCCTGAAAGGAAGGCATTTTATTGGGACAATAATCTCATAAACTCAAAAAGAAAGAATGTTTAGAAAAGAGGTAAGAATATTTTTAAGGGGCGGGCAAAAACCGAAAAATATTTAAACAGCTGTTAAATATATTTAACATATGTTAAAAATAATTAATGACTTAAGACCATTTTTTGAGGATTGCTACAGAAGGATTAATGTGAGGGAGTATGCCAAGATTATACACGTATCCCCTCCAACAGCATCCAAGATATTGGTTTCCTACAATGCTGAAAATCTTTTGCTAAAGGAGGAGTATAGGAATTACCTACTCTTCTACGCAAATAACAGAAGCAAGCAGTTTATTGATTTATCAAGAATATACTGGAGTTATAAGCTGAAAGAAGTAGTAGCGCTTATGGAGAAGAAGCTTATCAACCCAGCAATAATACTGTTTGGTTCACTTTCCAAAGCCGAAGTTAAGCCTGATTCTGATGTTGACCTAGCTGTTTTTGCTAATAAAAAGGAACTCAATATAGGGGATTTTGAGCGCAAAATAAAAAGAAAAATAAAGATATTTTGGTTTAGGTCATTAAAGGACCTAAAAAGCAAAGAGCTTGCAAATAACATAATTAACGGCTGCGTCTTACATGGGAGGTTATTACTTTAACAATGGACTGGAAAGAATGCTTGAATAAGAAAGTAGTTAAGAATGTAAAGCGTGATGAAGACATGATACATTCTTTAATCAAATCCAGCAAAAACAAACTGGAATCTGAAAATAAGCTTGCGATGAGCGATATAACAGCAAGCTCAAAACTCTCTTTAGCCTATGATTCGCTTAGAGAACTTTTAGAAGCATTAGCTTTTAAAAATGGATATAAAATTTACAATCATGAATGTTATACCGCTTTCCTGAAAGAAATTATGGGGGAAAGCGATAAAGGAGACGAATTTGATGAGATTAGAAAGATAAGGAATGATGTAAATTACTATGGGAAAGATATATCTACAGAAGAAGCTGAAGATATTATAAAAAGAATAAAAAACCTTAGGATTTTTGTATCGGACTTACTTGGGCAAGGATGAAAAATTTACTTCAATCTACTGCACACTACTTCAAAACCGAATTAAAGCCAAAAAACCTTGCGCAGCACCCGCTTGAAAGGTAGGCGTTTTATTGGGACGATAATTTCATAAAGTACAAAAGTAAAGATGTTTGATATAGTTTGCTCTATTAAAAACAAAGACAAATTCAAAGAGAGAGGGAAAGAGTTAGGATTTGATAAAGTATTTTTTCTTGAAAGTTTTGAAAAAGCCAGTGGCAAAGCCGATATGCTTTTGATTAGCGCAAACAGCCCAAGAGAGCTTACAAGAAAGATAGCAAAAGCAGTAGGCAAACATAAGGATAAAACGATTGTCGTTCTAGGCTCTAATGATGATGTCAATAGAACTGCTCTTGAAAGCAAACAAGTAGATGTTTTGTTAAGTCCTGAACATGCAAGAAAATATGACTTCACTCATTACCGCAATTCTGGCCTAAATCAGGTTTTATGTAAAATAGCAGCAAAAAATAACAAGGCTATCGGCATAAATTTCAATGAAATTAAAAAAGCAAAGGCAAAAGCAGAGAGCAAGGAAAAAGCCCTGAAGCTTGGAAGAATAATGCAAAACATTAGGTTATGTTTGAAATATAATGTTAAAATGCTGCTTGCTTCTTTTTCTTCAAAGCCTGTTGATATGGCAAATGCTTTAGACTTGCTTTCTTTTGCCAGAGCAATTGGCATGTCACCTAAACAGGCAAAAGATTCTCTAGAAGTAGCAGGCAAGATAATAAAACAACAAAAGTAGCAAAATATTTATACCACCTTAAATTAAGTGTAATAAGAGAATATGGCTAAAAAAAAGGTTAAAAGAGTTGAAAAGAGAAAAAAAGAGGGAAAAGCCAAACCTAGAGCAAAACGTAAAAGGTGTTACCGTTGTGTTTGGATTATCATAGGCGTTATAGTCCTTGCAATTATTGGCTATATCCTTTCTAAAGGATATGTTGTCTACACAGAAGGATATGATGTTATAATAAAAGATATAACAACTACACCGCTGGCTGATCAGCAAAGATTCCCAAATCAAGAATACTTAAATTATATTCTGGAGAATCCAACAAACGAAACGCTGAAATGCAAGATGTCTGTGACTATTGAAGGCAAAAAGCCGATTGTAAGCTCAGTCACAGTAAAGGCATACAAAGAAAAAGAATCGAGAACAAGAGCAACAATGCCTGTCGGAGAAGCAAAAATTGTAATAGAAAGCAACTGCGGCATCAAAAAGTCATTTTTCAAGTGAAAAAAAGGCAGCCAAGCCGCGAAATTAAAATCCTGAGCGCAATGGCGCTACAAAAAAGCCATGGGCTGTCAGCACGAAATAATCAGAAAAACAAAAGTTTGCTGAAATCATCATAGATATTTTTTCTGTGTCCTATAAATAATATGATCACTTTATCTCTGTCTATCTCATAAATAGCTCTGTAGTCTCCTATTCTCAAACTCCAAAAATTAGAATACCTAAGATGCCTTCCTAATTCCGGATTTTTTTCTAATTCCCTTATTTTTCTCTTTATCCTTTCTTTTGTTTGTAGGTCTAGTTTTTCTAAGAACTTGGCTGCCTTTGGATGCAGCAAAACCTTGCTCATTCTAGCTCTTTCATTCTAGCTCTTTCAGGGGAACAAGAATTTCTGGTTTTCCTCTTGCCTCTTTGCTTCTTTGCACAAGCATTTTATAGAACATCCTTGTTTTCTCTCTTTCTTCATACAAAGCAAGAATTGTCCTAAGAGCATCACTTCTACTCTTGAACTTGCCTTCAGCTATCATCTTATCAACTTGCTTAATTACACCTTCTGGAACTCTTAATTGCACTTGAACCATGTAAACATTATTGTTTACATTTATTTAAACCTTTCGATTGCAAGCATATGCTCTCCAGAAATAATGCCGCCTCGGTAAATAAAATAAGATTTGTAGTACTGGCAATATCCGGCTATTGTTCATTTTTATCCATTTTTCCGGCTGTAGAAAACCCAAAGCATTTAGCTAAAATTAAATAGAATCCCATCATATTTGTTTTCCTTTTTTATTATTCCTTATAAAGATTTTGGATTTAATCCCTAATTTGAAGAGGATGTACTTAAGAAGGGTAAGTAATGTAAATATCCCATAAGCGATACTATTTGTAAAATTAATGGAGGAGGCTTCCTTAAAATATTTTGTCGGAATGGGCACCCCTCCAATTCTGAAATCAAAAGCTACAGCTTGAACCAATATTTCGGTATCAAAAACAAACCCATTAGAATTATTTTTAAATGGAATGCTCTCAAGGAATTTCCTGCTGAAAGCACGGAATCCTGAATGAAACTCTGATAAATTCTGTCCAAGTATTATATTCTCAATGAATGTAAGAAACCTGTTACCGAGGTATTTGTATAAAGGCATGCCTCCTTTAAGAGTCTCTCTTCTTGTCCTAATTCGTGTTCCTATTACAACATCGCATACCCCTTCTTTAATGAACCCTATAAGATACGGAATAAGTCTGCTGTCATATTGATAATCTGGATGAATCATAACAACAATATCGGCTCTCTCAGCCAAAGCTTTCGTATAGCATGTCTTTTGGTTTGCTCCATATCCCAAGTTCTTTTTGTGCTGGAAAACAGCAAGTCCTAATTTCTTTGCTATTTCAACAGTTCTATCTTGGCTCGCGTCATCAACCAGTATTATCTTATCAACACTTTCTTTAGGTATATCCCTATAGGTCTTTTCAAGTGTCTTCTCAGCATTGTAGGCAGGCATTACCACAATTACTTTTAGCTTTTTTTCCTTTTTGATTCTTTTATTTTTTAACTTAGCCATTTTTCAGATTGCAGAAAACTTGCCTATCTCCTTTTATTCCGATTTTTATTGCGGCGTCAATTCAGATAACCCAAATAACTCCTCATACCGCTTACTAATCCCCACACACTTGTTATTATACTTACATCCTCTGCATTTTTCTGATTTGGAAAACATATCACTGGGGTCTATCCTCGGATCAGATTCTCCAATGAAATGCTCTGCAAATTCCGGTGCAATACAAATAGGATTTTTCTCTATTCTTATTCTTATGTGATGTCCGACTGCGTATTTTAGCGCTTTCCTCAAATAAGGCTTAATCTTGGATATTTTAACTGCTAGCAATTTTCTATTTTTGTAGGCATTGCCCTTAAATATTAAAGAAGAGTATTTTATGTCAGATACGCCTAGTCCAACAAGCATCTCTGTTATTTGTTCTAAATACCTATAATTTGGCTTCATAATAACTATATTTACAATCAAAGGAATCTTATAGTGTAGGATATTTTTTATTCCTCCAATCGTCTGATTGAAAGAGCGTGGAACAGTTGTTATTGACTCGTGTAGCTTTGCATTATGGCCATAAATCGAGCTTCTTATCATATCGATGCCTATTTCTGCTACTTTCTTTGCAAACTCTTCATAATAAAATGCCCTTGCGTTAGTTCCCAAGGAGCATTTTATCCCCAACGATTTTGCATACCTTAGCGCTTCTAAAAAGTGGGGCTGAATTGCTGGCTCGCCACCAAAGAAGTCTATTCTATCGTTTCTCTTTGAATATATTATCCTTTTAAGCTCGTCTAAGGACAAGCACTTTCCTTCTGCTAGCTCCTCAGAAACCATGCAATGGACGCAGTTATTGTTGCATCCGCCCATCATTCTCAAAGCATACATTCTAGCCCCTTAAGAACCAGCATATTTATAAAGTTTTTGAGAATTCAAACCCTATGAGTAATGATAAGCTAAGTAAAATCTTACTGGTTTCTATAATCTTCTTAATCTTTCTTCTAGTAGCCAAATTTGTAAAAGAAATTAAACTTGGCTTTATTGAAAAGTTTATCATTTATTATTACTTTTATTTTTTGCTAGTCCTTTTCTCTTTAATTTCGGTTTTCATTTATTTAAATTTTAAAAATATTAGAAAGGAGTTTTTAAAAATAAAGAGCAAAACATGGACATACTTTTTGATTATATTTATACTAGCATTAATTCTAAGAGGATGGATTATACCACACACTTTTGAAGTAATCAATGACGAGTACTTTCACATTGATAAAGCAAAAAATTTGGCTGAACAGCAAATAAATGCTCACTGCATTTTTAGTCTTGGCGGCAAATGCCGTGTATACGAAGCTGATCACTGGCCACCAGGGTATCACCTCATACTGGCGGCTGCTTTTAGAATTTTTGGGGCAAGTCCAAAAGCAGCATTTAATTTAAATGCATTAATTGGAAGTTTATCTGTTATGCTTGTATTTTTTATAGTTTATCTATTGCTTAAAAAAGAAAACATAGCATTGTGGGGGGCTCTTTTATTTACATTTATCCCTGTTCACCTTAAACTTTCTGGTACCGCCACATTAGAAGTTATGTCGCTGTTTTTTGTATTACTAACATTGCTTTTTCTATTGATATACTTCAAGAACCAAAGTAAGAGTATTTTAATCTTAGCGTCACTTGTCTTGGCATATACTGTTCAGATTAGGTTAGAGAATATCCTATTTGTATTTTTATTCGGATTGATGTTTATTATGTTTGACAAAAAATTAAAAGAGAAAATAAAATCCTCTAACTTTACCGGCTTGCTGTTATTGATGCTCATTCTTCTAATCCCTTGTTTTCTCCAGATTAGATATAGCGGAAGCCTAAAAGTGCCCGGTTGGAATGATAGTCTTGCTGAACACATAATCCACTTTAGCAAGAACATAAAGGATAATACCCTGTTCTGGTTCAAAAGTTATGCATATCCTCTGCTTTACAGCTTACTATCCATCGTAGGCTTAATTTTTATGGTACAAAAAAAGGAGAAAAGAAAAATAGCTATCCTCTTCTCAATTTGGTTTTTAGCTTTTTTTATATTTTATACATCCTATTCTTTTGGGAGTTTTATTCATTTTGGTGATAGTTGGAGATTTACTGATAATCTGTATGTGCCCCTTATTATTTTTGCAAGTTTTGGTATAGAAAGTATAGTAGGCTTGGCTAAAAATAAAAGCACACAGAAAATAATTAAATTGGCTTTGATAGTTTTTATCCTCTTAATACCCTACTCTTTTGCTAACTTTATAAATCTCGATACCCCTCAAAAAGAAGAGAGCAAATTTATTTTTTCGTTGGAAAATAAAATTGGTGATAACTGCTTAGTTATCGTCCATAATCCCGTTGAGTTTATAACTACAATCAATAAAAACGCGATATCCCCATTTTTAATCGATAGGTATGATGTATTTGATTATTCAAATTGTGTTTTTTACTACTTTGATTTGTTTCATGACGAAGAAATGAGCACAAGAGTGACTAATAATTATAAGCTTGTACCTTATATCAATTTTACAGAGAAAGTGAGAGGCCGGCAGTATTATTTATATAGGGTATTAAAAAAATAAGCGTGGAAACTGCACGGTCCTCCCGAAGATAAATTCTGCCCCATGAGACAGGATTTAGGCGTTGTCTATGTGGCTATCGGAAATTATCTGGTAAAAAGTGAGGAAGCATAAAATTTAAATAGTGCCTTACTTAAGCAATTAAGAAATGAAAAAGAGTAATATCGTTTTTATATTAGTTATTTTAGGACTGATTGCAGCTCTTTTTTTAGACTTTGGGAGCATTATAGGCCGCATTGTGGGGACATCGGAAGACAGCCTAGGTCAAGAATATGATACCCTATTCTTAGAGTTTAGTAAAGTAAGTTTTGATAACAAAACCAATCTTTTTTCAGCAGAGCTAGAAAATATAGGAAGCAAGGATACTAAGATAACAAAGGCAACAGTTCATTATGTACATCAAGGAGAAGCATACGAAAAGCAAGTTAGTATTCTTATAAAGCCTCATTCTTCTAAAACAATAGAACTAAAACTAGAAAAAGAACCCCATAGGGTTTCTGTTACAACGCATAGAAAGACGGACGTTGTATTGTGGCATGATGGATCATGCGAAGGTGGCAGACTCTGTTGATTTTAACTGCTAAAGAAGGTGAAAGGGAAAGAAATATGAGACGGGGAAGAGGGATATTGCTTTTTGGAGTTCTTTTAATTTTATTTTTTATTATTGCAATCAGATTTATAAATAAAATTGGTATAGAGGAGTATGCAGATGATAAAGAGGTTGTTAAGATTGATATGACTAAAGTAGAAAGCGATAATGCAGGAAAAATTGTATATTTTGGTAGAATAGAAAATGCAAGCGATGTCTTAAACGATTCTGGTATCAAAATTTATCCTGCTAAGTATAATTTTTCTTTATTATATGCTATTTTGTATGACAATCCTGCTGACATAGAAACTGAAAAAGAGGCGTGGAAAAATAGGTTGGGGTGGTTCCAAAAAGTTATGCATAGAGAATCTTTAGGCAAGATAAGTCCTGATGCAAAGTTGGTTTTTTTAAACGTAAATAAATTGGGTGATAAAAAGCTGGACTACTCAAAAAGAACTTATCTTGAGTGGTATAAAGCATTGGATGAATATCTTAAAGAAAAATACGATTACAATATTTTGGGATTTTCTCCTGCTAGAATAGTAGAATGGTGTAATGATGCTAAAAGTGTAGGTCATAATATCAACGACAAAATTATGTTTTGTATGGATTACCTCAGCGATGATCAAAACGCTGTGATGGGCATAATTCATAGAATACTACACGGCTTGGGCGATAATCATGTTTCAAACGAGAATAAGCAACTAATCTTTTTAGATTGGTTTAGTGGGCTACCCCAAACAAAATACCTATCGCATACTATAGTTGACCAGACTGAAGGATTATTCTTCAATAAGCACTTTTTAAAAGTTATAGGAATTTTGCCACTAAGTAAGTTTGAAGAAAAATGTCTCGACTCCCAAAGCCTTGTTTGCTTCACCAAAAATGATGGCGGCTGCAAAACAGCATACGGACCATTTTGCTTAGATAATGATAAGGACGGCATTCTTGACAGCTTAGACGATTACGTATTCAGCAGCCCGGTTAGCGGCAAAGACTCTGACGATGATGGAATCATTGATAGATTGGACTTATGCAACTGGAATAAAATAAACATTTTAGGCGATTTAAGAGTTGGCAAGATGAAACTTGTTGCAAATAAAACTACCGATATAATCTTTAAAGGTGAAAATGGATTAGAGGTATCCAAAATAAGAGTTACAAAGTATGATCTAGTAAGTGGAGAGGTCATTTTTCCAGATAGAAATTTACAAATTATTGAGGGAAATAAACTTAGATTTGACCTAAGCGGGGGTATTTGGAGACTGCAGGTATTCTATAACCGCAATGGTTCTGAATTTTATAGGCCGTATTTCCTTTATGCCTTAATGGATGCGAATTACATTATTGAAAAGGAATGGTACTACTTTAACAGGTTTGGCTGCGATGTTCCTGCGAATTTAGACCTTTCTGACTATAAAAATTATGACTCAAATTTAGACGGCCTTCCAGATGGAGACAAATTCACTTTTGCCTCAAAAATTAACGAAGATTACGACTGGGACGGCGATAGCATTCCAGATATAGATGATACTTTGCCTACTATAACTGGCAATTGCTCAAACGAATTTGTAAAAGGCGTTCTTGATTCCGATAGCGATGGATTATGCGATCCAGGATATTTTAATTATGGCGAGGAAGGCACTTTAAAATATGGCGATTTGGTAAGAAGAGTTGGTAAAAATCCACTATATGACCAATGCCCTTACTTTGCTGGAACAGCAGAAAATAAAGGCTGCCCTGATTTAGATAAAGATAACCTCCTATGGTATAGCGACCCCTGTCCTCTTGATAAGAATAATGACTGCAACACTTATGATGTAGAGGTTGTCATCGAATAACACCATGCCTTAACATTAACACGAAATATTTATATATCCGCTTGTTTTAAAATTAATATAGTATTAACATAAGCAATATGGAGAGAAAAAGAGGGAAAAAAGAGGCTTTAATACCAAGAATTAAAAGAGCGATAAGCTCCTATATTAAGGAAGAAAAAGCAACTATAAACAAGCATGCTTTGCTAAGCTTGGGTGCTTTTATGGCCGCGGGCGTTATAAGCGGCATCATTATTTCTAAAACGGTTAGCGCTGCTACTGTTACTGTAACGCACAAACACAGCGATATAGGCCACTCTAACTGCAGCCATAGCAGCTGTCTCGTTCATACAAACTGCACCCATGCCAGCTGTGCCGTTCATACCAACTGCACTCATAGCAGCTGTCTCGTTCATAGCAACTGCACCCATAGCAGCGGCTATCCAGCCGCCCATACCAGCTGCACCCATAGCAGCTGTGCCGTTCATAGCAACTGCAGCCATAGCAGCTGTCTCGTTCATACAAACTGCACCCATAGCAGCTGTGCCGTTCATACCGACGTAAATGTTAATCCTGAGCATACTGACCAAATATCGGTAAGCACAGACTAATGCTAAGATGCTTCCTGATTTTAGGGCTTACATTCTGCTGCTTTTTATCTGCCTCCTTGGATTTGGTGCAAGTTACACAGATATTAAAAAACAGCAAATAAAAAACAAGCACATTGTTTTAGCGTTATTAATAGGGTTTTTAATTAACGCTTCATTTCTTAATCTGAATTTCTTTATTAATTATGCTGTAAACATAGCTTTTGCTGCTGTAATTGGCTTTGTGCTATGGTATGTTCGCTTTTGGAATGCTGGCGATGGGAAGCTATTCTTGGCTTTTATTGCCCTGCTGCCTATAAACTTGCTCTACAGGAACAATTTTTACCTATTTTCTTATGATGTTATTTTTTATACCTTCGTTCCAGTATTTTTTGTTTTTTTTGTTTTGTTGCTTTTACAAACTAAAGTAAAAGAAGCATGGAACATATTTAAGCGCTCATTTACTCTCAGAGCAGTGTCAGGAATTTTTTTGGCATTCTTTTCTTTTCAGTGGATTATAGGGCTGGTAGTGAAAAGTACTGGAATAAGCTTAAATATGTTTATCTCTATCTTGATACTATTTTTTGTTTTTCAGGGTTTAGAAAAAATACTGCCAGTTAGACTAACTTACATTTTATTGATTACTGCGACATTAAGGCTGATTTTTGATTATAGAAATTTAACTACAACAGCTTTTTTATATCCTTTCTTAATACAGTTTTCAGTTTTCCTGTTTGTTGTATATTTCATTTTGCATTTAGCCTATTTTAAATACGGCAAGCATGTAAAAATCCAAGATTTGCAGCCAGGCATGCTCCTATCAGAGCTTATAGTTAAAAAGGAAGATAAATATGTGGTAAGGCCTTATGTGCACATAAGTTTATTCTCTTTTTTAAGGGAAAGGGCAAAAACAAAAGCATTCGTAGACATTAAACCTAGCGGATTAACAGCAGAAGAGATAGAAACGCTGAAAAAATTAAACAAGGAGGGCAAGTTAACATTTGGGTCTGTTTTAATCCAAAAAAGACTGCCGTATGCGCCATTCCAGTTCTTAGGTGTTCTGATAGTTGCAGCAAGGGCGCTGGCAATTCTTTAACTATAGGTTTTTAGCAATAAGATTTTAATAATAAGATTTATTAATGGCTTAATCTGAATTTAAGTATTAAAAATGGTAAATATTATGCTTACTTACAACTGCAATAAAAACTGCTCTTATTGCTTTGCAAAAGGCGAGAATGAGAGATTCCCAAAGGAAATGAGTTTAGATGACTTCAAGCTTCTTCTTGATTGGTTCAAAAAACAAAGAATCAAGAAGATTTCTTTGCTTGGAGGAGAACCAACAACTTATTCAAAATTTAAAGAAGTAATGGCTCTGTTAAAGAAAAATGGCATTGAGATAACGTTATTTACAAATGGCTTGTTTGATTCTGGCTTAATCAGTACCTTAGATAAAGGCGTTATTAAGAGTTACATGATAAATTATAATCCTAGAAGGCACTATACAAAAGAAGAATGGGCTTTGTTAAATAATAATTTAAAGATATTAAGAAAAGACGGCTTTGAAGTAAAGTTAAGTTACAATGTATATAAAAATAATTTAGACTATCAGTATATTTTTGATGCCTGCGAAAAGTACAGCATTTCTGGCGTTAGGTTCTGTTTGGTAAACCCAAATAGAGATAGAACCAACGAATTCCTTAATTTTAAAGATATCAAGAAATTAGTGCCATATGTTATCAAATTTGTAAAAGAAAGCGTTAAAAGAAATCTTAAGCTAGAGCTAGATTGCTGTTTGCCGCTTTGTGTGTTTAATGACAAAGAAAGGCTATTTATGGAGAAAAGCTGCAAAAGATTTAGTGGTTTGTGTTCTCCTGCCTGCGATATAAACCCTGATTTATCAGTTTACAGATGTTTGCCAATGTCCTCCATTAAAGCATCTAACATCTTATTATTTCAAGATATGAAAACCTTAATAAGTTACTTTGATGCCAAGACTGATGAACTTAAATGGGCAACAGAAAGCTTTCCAGAGTGTAAAAATTGTAAGTATAAACTAAGGAAACAATGCCAGGGCGGTTGTTTAGCAGTAAAGAGGTATTATAACTACAAAGGAGAAAAACTAAGCGAAGAGAAAGGGGGAAATAACAATCTTTATAAATATAAAAGCTGATTACAATAAATAAAAGGTTAAGATGGTTGAAGACGAGAGCATTTTAAATAACATTGAAATGCATAAAGACTTTGTTTTGATATCTGTTAATCCTAAACTTTATCCTCTAAGTGTGGTTTATGCTGCAGCATACGCTTTGCTAGATAAAGTACATGTTATTATTGATGGCAACCCGGAAACAGAAATTTTGGTTGAATTGAGGGCCAAAGACAAAAAGCAGGATTTAAAGGAGCTGGGCTATTTATTTAATGACGAGCTAGTGAATTATTCTATTTATACTATTCAAGCTACGCGTAACAAAAAGCTAAGAGAAAGCATAGTTGAATACGCCTTAAGAGGCAATTTAAGGGACACTCAAAATGCAGATACTGGGATAATCAAAATAGATGACCCTGAAGGGATTAGAAAGGTAAAAGTGCCTGAAGAAAGCAAGATAAATGATCCAGAAGGAATTTTTAAGATTAAGACCAAAAAAAAGTGTTAAGACTCAAATGGAAAATATCATCGTAAGAGGCAAAAAGTCTGTAATTACACTAAATTCTTTATTCTACCCTGCAGAGAATGTAAAAGAGGCAGTATTAGCATTTAAAAAAATCGGCAAAATCGACATGAAACAAAAAGAACAAAACTCAAGGATAAAAATAGCAATCATTCCAAAATCAAATAAAATAAACATTAATGAAATCGGTTTTGAATTTTGTGATTACCTTTTAAGTTTAATACAAAGTGGCCAAGGTAGCTAAGAATTAATATGGCACTAAGTCTTTATGAAGAAGTTAAAGAGAATGAGGAAAGTGAAGATTACGAGTTAAATAGCTACCTTTTCTATAAATTTGATGATGAGCATATTTTAGTTACAGCCGACCATGGTGGTTGGGTTGTCCTAAACAAAAAAGAGTTTAGCCTTTTAAAGTATAATAGAATCGATGAAGATGCTGCCTTAAAAAGCATCCTGGAAGAAAAGGGCATTATAGTAACTCAAAAAAACAGAGAGAATATAATAGACAGCATAAGAAAAAAGTACGAGCACGTTTATAGAGGAGCCATGCTGCATATAATTGTTCCTACTTTAAGGTGCAACCACCGCTGCGTTTATTGCCATGCAAAATCTAAGGGGGTAGATGAAAAAAAGTATGACATGAGCAAAGAAACAGCAAAAAAGGTTGTTGATTTTATTTTCCAAACCCCTGCAAATGCCATAACAATAGAATTCCAGGGTGGGGAGCCTTTGCTGAACTTTCCAATTATAAAGTATGTTTACAATTACTCCCAAGAACTCAATAAAAAGCATGGTAAAAAAGTAAGATATATCATCGTAACTAATTTGACTGCCATGAACGATGAGATTAAAGAGTTTTTGATAAAAAATAAAATTGATATATGCACATCATTAGATGGTCCTAAAGAATTGCATGATAAAAATAGGCACTACATTAAAGGAAGCTCCTATGATGCTGTTGTTAAAAAAATAAAGGAGCTTAAAAAGGATTTTAAATTTGCTGCTTTGCCAACAATAACAAAAGAATCTTTAAAGTATCCTAAAGAGATCGTTGATGAGTTTGTCAAGCTAGGTTTTAGTGGAATTATGTCGAGAAACTTAAATTATGCAGGATTTGCCAAAGAAACTTGGCAGGAGATTGGTTACTCTGCTGAGGAATTCTTAGAATTTTGGAAAAAATTCTTTGATTATATTTTAGAGCTAAATAAAAAAGGGATTTATTTTAACGACAGCAAAATAGCAGTTATGCTTAGAATGATTCTCTCAACAAAACCAAGGAGTTTTACTTGCCTTGGGGCTCCATGCGGCGCTATTATCGGCCAAATAGCCTACGAACACAATGGCGATATTTACGCTTGTGATGAAGCAAGGTCTTTTGATATATTCAAGATGGGAAACGTCAAAACTCACACTTACAAAGACATTATTAATAAAGCAAAGGACCTCATAGGCCTTACATCCTGTGTTGCCTCGATGTGCGATGCGTGCGTTTTTCGCCCTTATTGCGGCTCTTGTATTGCAGCAACGTGGGGTGCCCAAGGCAATGTTGTTTCAAAGTTGGCCCAAGACCACGAGTGCAAAATAAGAAAAGAGCAGTTTAAGTACATCTTTAAAAAATTAATCTTTTCAGAAGAAGATAGAAAAGTTTTATTAAATTGGCACAATAATAGGAGAAGTTAAATGGCAGAATTTGCAGATATTAAGACCGGATACTCTTGTAATAATGACTGTATTCATTGTGTTATTGCAGACAAAAGAAGGCTTCTTCTTAAGCAAAATAGGCCATTAGATAGAACTACAGCTGAAGTTAAAGAACAAATGTATCTAGCCAAACAAGATGGCATGAAACATGTAGTTCTTACAGGAGGCGAGGTCACTATCAGAGGCGATGTTTTTGAGCTAATGGATTATGCCCACAAGCTAGGCTTTAGCATAGCATTGCAAACAAATGGTAGAATGTTTTACTATAAAGAGTTTGCCGAGCAATTGAGCAAAATTACTGATATAAGCTATGTAATTGCCTTACATGGGCATAACGCGGAATTGCACGACAGCATTTCAAGAATCAAAGGCTCTTTTAATCAAACTGTTCAAGGAATAAAAAACCTCAAAGAGCTAAATCAAAAAATAAGTGGTAAAGTTGTTATTTCGAAAAAAAATTATAAGTATCTAACTAACTTGCTTAGTTTATTTAACAAATTGGGTATTAAAAATGTCAATATGGCATTCCCGCATGGTCAAGGTAATGCTTTATTATACTTTGATAATGTTATTCCATTTTATTCTGAATTAAAGCCTTACGTACACAAAACAATAGAACTTGCTAATAAACTAAATATATGGATTGATTTTGAAGCCATACCTTTTTGTTTTATGCAAGGTTATGAAAAACATGTTTCTGAACTAAGAATGATGGACAGGGAAATCCAACTAAGAGATGTTGTTGTTATAGACTTGGATTTTGCGCAAACTAGAAGAAATATCGCAAAGAAAAAAGCCGAATCGTGCAAAGAATGCAAGTATTTTCTGATTTGTGAAGGCCCCTGGAGAGAATATCCAGAAAAACGCGGTTTTGGAGAATTTAAACCAGTTAAGGGAAAGCGAATAACAAATATTGGTGAAATTGAAAGCAAATGATTTTTTAAGCCTTTTTACTTTAGAGATAAAAAGATGGGAAAAACTTTATTGATATTGTTAATTTTCATGCTTTTTGTTATTTCCTTCTCTGGCTGTAAGCAAAAGGCTAGAATGGAGCTACTTAGCGGAGTAGACTTACAGGCTGATTTTGTATATAATAATCCGCCAGACTTCATCTGGAAAAATGAGCAATTTCCAATAAAAGTGAGCATAACAAATAAAGGAGACGCATTAATGCCAAACAGAGCAAAGATAATGCTAACTGGAGATTTCGCCAGCAATGATTTTGAGTCAGACAAAGCTGCAAGGCTAATTGACAAAAAGATAGAAAAAAACCAGTCAATTGAATTTTCTTTGGGAAATGCTACCTTTATTGGAGAGATGCCTAATAGAACAAAGATTATTCAAGCATCTTTCAAGCTTTGTACTCCTTATGAAAGCGAGTTTGACCTAGGGGGAGATTATTTGGCGAGCCAAAAGAACTTTTTAGAGGATCAAGAACATTACCTGCAAGGCAAAGGAATGCAATTCGGCTATCAAAAAGATTGGAAAAACACTTGTTATGCTGTACTAAATCAACATAGTAGCTATTGCGAAAGAGTGGAAGATAAAAACTGGACATCTTTCTGTTATGCCCTCCTCAATCGAAATAGTAGCTACTGCAGAAGTGTAGAAGATAAAAGCTGGCGGGATTACTGTTATGCCTTTCTTAATCAAGACAGCAACTATTGCAATGATTTAGAATGTAACGGAAAACCTGCTTGTTATGCGGTGGCTACTCAAAATATTAGCTATTGCAAGAATTTGGGAGATGATTTTTTAAAATATAAGTGTTTTTGTGATACTGTTAATGCAATAAATTACCGACTTGTGTGTAAGGAGAGCATTGATACGGACAGTTTCGATTATTGCAATGCTATCCTAACTAACAGCTCTACCTACTGCAATAAAATTAAAGATAAAGAAATAAAAAACTTCTGCTTTAACTTTGTTGTTGAAAAAACACATGACTATCATTTATGTGATAAGATAAAAGATGATCCTTTTCTTTTTGATATATGCAAAATGAATGTTAGTTATAAAGATGTATGCGATACAGGAGATAAGATAGTTGAATATATCCAGCATAAAACAAATGAAACTGCTCAAAAATTAAGAATACTTGATGAGGAAATTCAAATCTTAAATGAAAAAATAGAAGATATTGCTCATTTTGAAGACTCTGTTCAGACAACAAAGGGTCCAATTCAAATTACAGAAAAAAATATTAGTTACGTGAATAAGTCAATTTCATTCCTAATCAAGAATGTAAGGGGGGGTTTTATCGGCTCCAATTGCGAAAAGAATGGAAAGGTGTTGGTAAAAACAAGCAATCTTGTCTGTCCAAAAATAGATAAAGGCATTGTAATGTTAGAAAATGGAGAAAAAATGCTGCACTGCAAAATAAAAGACGCTGACAATGCCAACATCTCAATTAATCTAAAGTACGAGTATCAACAGGAGTACAAAAAAGATATTTTGCTGATTAATAAGGAAAAAAAGCCTTTTAGTAGCGTTAATTTAATAGCTGATTTTGTGTATAATAATCCACCAGACTTTATATGGAAAAATGAGGAATTTCCAATAAAAGTAAGCATAACAAATAAAGGAGATGTATTAATGCCAAACAGGGCAAAGATAATGCTAACCGGAGATCTCGCAAGCGATGATTTTAAATCAGACAAAGCCGCAAGGCTAATTGACAAAAGGATAGGTAAGGAGCAGTCAATTGAATTTTCTTTGGGAAATGCTACCTTTATTGGAGAGATGCCTAATAGAACAAAGATTATTCAAGCATCTTTCAAGCTTTGCACCCATTATGAAAGCGAGTTTGATTATTACTTCTTGGGTGCTGAACTAGAGGCAAATTTTATCCCAAGCCCTGTTGAAGCCATAGTAAATAATTTTAATCATTCAAATAAATCAATTTCATTCCTAATCAAGAATGTAAAATGGGGCTTTGTTGGCTCTGACTGTGAAAAGAATGAAAAGGTGTTGGTAAAAACAAGCAATCTTGTCTGTCCAAAAATAGATAAAGGCATTGTAATGTTAGAAAATGGAGAAAAAATGCTGCACTGCAAAATAAAAGATTTAAATGCCGCATATGTTTCATTAAATCTAGAATATTGGTATGGGCAAGAATTTGAAAAAGCTACAATGATTAAAGACAGGAAATTTTTTCCATTTGACTGAAAGAGATTAAAAGATAAAATGATAAGATATCTTCCAAAGCCAAAATCAATGCATTTGCAGTGGCATATTACTGAAAGATGCAATTTTAGATGCAAGCACTGCTATGTAAATGATAAGTATATAAAAAATGAGCTGAACACAGAACAGCTACTTAGAATACTTGACGATTGGCTTTATTTTTGCAATAAGCTAGATGTAGGCTATAGAAAGCTTTCTCTAACAGGAGGCGAGCCTCTACTAAGAAAAGATTTTTTTGGGCTATTAGAAAAGATTGACAGCTATAAAGAACAAGGGCTTATAGATGAAATATGCGTTATGACTAATGGTTCAACGATAACAGACAGCGTTGCTAAAAAATTTGTACAATTTGGCGTTACTGTAGTTCAAATCAGTGTGGAAGGCACTGAAAAAATCAATGACTCCATTAGAGGCAAAGGGAATTTCAAAAAAGCTCTAAGAGGAACGAAAATACTGCTTAAACACAAAATCCCACTTGTGTATTCTATGACCGTCACTAGAAAAAATGTTAATGAAATAGGGCCTCTAGCCAGAATAGCAGCGAAATTAGGTATTAATGGCATGGGAATAGGAAGATTAGTTCCTTTAGGGCGAGGTGAGGAGTATAAAGACCTAATGCTAACCCCTCTCGAGGTTCGCAAACTGTATCGCGACCTTGAAAAGATTAATGATAGATTGAAAAAAGACAATTACAACTTTAAGGTAGACTTGCACTGCTCTGATAGTTTATACTGCACTGTAAACCCTGATTTTAGAACCCATGGCTGTTCAACACCCTATGATGTTTTTACGTTATTACCTAACGGCGACTTAATTCCCTGCAGAAGACTTCCTATCAAAATTGGCAATGTTTTAGAAAAAAGCTTTTTGGAGCTGCATTACTCTTCAAACAAGCTTTGGCAAATAAGGAATCAAGAAAACATTAACGATTTATGCAAAAAATGCAACTATTTTAATATATGCAGAGGTGCGGGCAAATGTCTTGCTTATGGTTATTTTGGAACACCTTTTGCTCCGGATCCTGGCTGTTGGCACCTAGCCAATTTTCTAAACAAAAAATTTGATGAAAAAGATTCAAATAAAGTTGCTTACAATGAAAAGTACATAGACAATTGCCCAAATCCCTTGGATAAAGTTAAATTGGAAGAGTTAAAGAAGGAAAAGCAAGTTATCAAAATAAAAGATTTAGACTATATTAAAAAACTAAAGTCTAACTTAATCATTTTTAATTTGAACAAAGAAGACCTTAATTATGAAGTAGGAAACAAAATAATTAATTTTTTGACTAATCTAAAGCAAGCTAATGTTAATTTTAAAGTAGCAAAGCCGTTGCCTCCATGTTTGTTTGGATTAAAATATGCTACCATAGCTAAAAAGTTTGGCATTCCTATTTCATGCAAAGATTGCCTTGATTTATTTAAAGTTAAAAACAATAAAATAGTTTTATGCGATGGCAAAGAAGGACCCTATTTAAAGTATATGAATAGCAGAGAGCAGATTCATGAGTATTTTGAGCTTATCAGCGAAGAGAAGCCTAGAGAAGAGAAAAAGCCTCTAGAAAGATGCAAGGAATGTATATATAACCTTAGAGGCATGTGCGCATTCAAATGCTATACTAACTAATGCTTTATGCGGCATGCTTTTTTCTTCAGCGATTTGACAGACTTGACAAATTCTTTTCTCCAAATTAAAGCAGCAATTCCTGCCAATATAGCGACATTTAAAAAAGGAAAGAATTGGACCTTAAAGATTTGTTCTAAAAGCAAACTTCTTGGTCCATATTTTAAGAATTCAGGCAGATGATGCTCAAAAAGAGGATCCCATATTACATTCCAAGAGTGCATCTTATTGTAAAGCTCCTCTATTGGTATTGCTTGCCCGTCCTCCTGGAATATAACGCCCGGTTCTCCCCAATCAACTTGAAGACAAACTAAATTAATTAATATAGACAGTATTATCAAAAATGATACTATTTTGATATTGATTTTTTTAATTGAAAATAATAGGGGCAGCATTAAAAAAGGCGTTAGTGGCGTTAGATATTTTGGCCCAAAAGAACCCCAAAAGAAAGGGACGAAAGAGAAGTAGAATAAAAAGTAACCTAAATAAAAAAGTATTAGTATCGACTCTAGTTTATATTCTTTGAACATAAAAAATAAGCTTACTAATGATAAAATCAATATAGGCGAATAAAATAGTAGCCCCCTTTCTGGGTAAATTAACAACCGCAATACATTCTTTGCATTAAACCTTCCAATATCTTCTACGGGAGATAACCCGACAGTATTAGCCAGCCTTAAATAAGAAAGGGGTATATTAATTAAATTTTTTCTTTCACAATTTCTCCTTAAACTGGAATTTTCAATGTCTTCGCAATAAGTAGAATAAAATTTATGCGGCAAAATAGAATAAGAAAGGGGGATTTTGGCTAAAGTTTTCTCGTAACAGTTCTCTCTTAGACCATCTTCACTAATGTCTTTAATTTTTTCACAATAAGTCAAATTAGAAAGCGTTAAGGCTTTGCAGTAGTTAGAATAATCTGGTAAATTTATCTCATCACAGGCAGCCGCATATTCCTTTCTAAGATTTTTATCAAGTTTATCTAAGTGAATTGACAAATTTTCCACTTTTACATTATCATAACATTCAGTCTTGCGTGATTCTTTTATAATTAAAGAACAATAAGTTGTATTAAGAGTAGACGCAGCCTTATAAAAATAAAAGTTATCATAGTCTCCAATTTGTTTGTATTCGAGAGCTGCTGCCTCTTTTTCGAACCGCCCCCATATCGTTGGATCTGGGTGAAGAATCCCAAAGGTAAGGAAATTACCAAAGATTGCGTAATTATATGCAAATAATACCAAGACGAGTATAAAGAATCCCAATAAGAATTTTGCAATAGGCTTCAATTTTTTAAGTGAAATTAATAAAATTAAACAGCCAAAAGCAATTATTATTGTTTCGTATCTTGTTAGTATCGCAAAACCTGCCATTAAGCCAGCAAGAAAAGAGTAATCCTTCTTTTCTTTTTTCATCTTAAAAATCAAGTAGAAAGAGAAAAATGCAAAAAATGTCGCTATTGCGTGGCCAAGAAAGAACCTTGAATAGGCAAACACCAAGGTGCCTAAACCATAGGCTACTGTTGCCAGCATTCTATGTTTTTCTTTATTTGCAAAATATCTAGAAATTTTATAAACCAGAACTACAGACAAAGCGCCGCATAATACTTCAGTAAAAGCTATTATTACAAGCATAAGCAAGGGGCTTGAAAGAGAATAATCCAAATTATCCTGTCCATAAATTGCCCTGGCAACTGATTTGTAAATTGCGTATATTGGAACAGCTAAAAACGAAGAACCCGGAGCTTTGGTCGAATAGTAATGACCCTTATAATATGCTCTATCTATCGTATTATTATAGTAAGAATCGATTTTAAAGCTGTGTTCATCAACAATTGCCCTTGTTAAATCAAGCTTAGAGAGTTCATTTGCAGTAGGAATCCCTGCAAAAGCTAAGTAAATTATAAAAAAAGTTAAAAAAATCTTTAGCTCTTTTTTGTCAATCTTAGAGAATGCTGATTTTATAAAAGATGTTTTCGCTATCTTTTTCATTTTCAAAAATCACGCCTTTCTATTAATTTTTAATCGTAAATAAAGTGAGATGACGAGGTCAAAAATAATGGGGCGTTGACGCTTTTCACCGTTTATATAATTTTTCTAAACATATGAATTTTGGTTTTCAACCCCCAATTAAAGTTACAAGTCGTTAAAATACAGCTTCTTTTACATTTTTTAATTTGCTTCCTTGAATCTGCAGCTTTTTTTGACAGCCAAATTTCTTTAGCACTTTGTTTTCTTAAATTTCCTACTGGAGGTTTGTACATGCATAAATGCATATCCCCCATAGGAGAGATAAAAAAGCTTCTTGTACCGGCTGCACAATTTAAATTTTGAAAAATTTTATCGTGATCTTTAAAGTACTCCTTCATTGACTCGAGTTGTTTAACTGAGTTAAGAATACTATAACCCCTTTTTTTCATTAAAATGATGTTGTCAATTACCTCCTCAACTTTACTGGTGTCCTTAGGCCAAAATTTATTTTTTTTATACCCGCTGCCCCCATAGTATTTTCCACTTGACAAGAAACGCGAGTCCATAAATAAAAACAAGTCCAATAAAGGCAGAAATAGTCCAATTAAGCCTTTATTTTTCTCCCACTTGATTAGGTCTATAACTTCGTCAAGATTTTTATCCCATAGTATTGTTTGGATACCTATCTTTAAATCTTTGTTATTTTTTGTGAGGTGCTCTATATTAGAAATCACTTTCTTAAAAGTGCCTCTTCCTCTAAGGAAGTCGTGAGTTCTAGCATTCATTCCATCTAAAGATATAGCCAACCTGTTTAATCCAGAATGTATTAATTTATCTGCTACTTCTTTATTAATAAGAGTGCCATTTGTGCTCAGGCTAGTTACTAGGCCTAATTTAGAGGCAAATTCAATTAATTCTATTATATCCTTTCTAAGTAGAGGCTCTCCGCCGGTAAATGAGAGATAAAAGGAACCGAGCCAATCCTTTAAATCAATTAGTATTTTCTTCCATTCCATTGTTGATAGCCCCTTAATGCTTTTATACCTCCAGAAATTACACTGCTTGCATTTTAAATTACAGAGGGTAGTTATCGCAACTATTACATGAGAAGGTTTGCATAGATTTAAATCTGTATAAAGAGAAACTTCTTGCAGATAATGTTCAACTAGCTGATTAATCGCAAATTTTATTAGCCTGATTTTTTCCATTTAAACCTTAGATCGCTATCAAATTTTAGATTCTTATATTTTTTCAAAATATTTGCAAATTTATTGATATAGTCTCCTTTGTCTCTTATCATAATTCTTTCACACCCAAGTTCTCTTTTTAAGATTAGGACAGGGTAGTTTATAAATTTTGTTTGTTGGAAAATCTGTGATTAAAGATTAAATAGTCTGTGAATAAACTTCTCCACTAGCCTCAACAAAGGACCTTTTTTTAATGTTATAGACTTAGTCGGGCAAAACTCATAACAGCAGTAGCATCTTATGCACTTGCTGTAGTCAAAAGTGGGAATGCCTCTAACCAGCTTTACCGCACCTACTGGGCAGCCTTTTTGACATGCAGAACAGCCCATACAAGTCTTTTTAATAACCATAGGCTTTGCTGTCAGCTTATTTTTAACTATCTTTACAGCCCATAAAGGTAACTTTTTCAAGCCTGTATGGGCTAAGAATAGACTTGCAACAGAATCCATTGCAATCGGTGGCTTAAAGTTGCTGACGCTAATTTCATCTCCTTTAACTACAATTTCGCTGGAATCAGCGCCTGCAATTTTCCGGCGTTTGCCTAAGTAAATTAAAGGAGTACTACCCAAGTTAGTCATCTCGGTAGCGACCTTATCTAAGGCTAATGCGTTATCACTTGCTGATATTGCTCCTATTTTTCTTGGTATGCCAGAACTAGGTCCTGGGCCTTCCATTCCTACCACAGCATCCATTATATTAAGCATTTTAATTTTTGATTTAAAAAGCAAAAATAAGTCAAGTAGCATATCCGAAAATTCTTTACTATCTTGCAGTTTAAGATGAAACTGAATCCTCTGCTCTTTAGGGATGCAGCCAAATAGATTTTTAACAGCTCCTGTATAAATTGTAAAAACATGAGTCTTTAATTTAGGCATGTTTATCATAACATCAAAATTGAAAATGTCCTTACAGATCAAAAAGCGCTTCATTAATTTTGCCTTTAAGTTTTTGACAACTTTCCCTTCTCCAAGATCGCTTAGTTTGACATTCATTTCTTTACAGACTTTTTTAATTCCAGTGATATTCGCAATATCCCCTAAATTTGGATGAGAATCGCCCACTGCACAAGTAGCTCCGACTTTTTTGACCTGCTTTATAACAGCTTTTAACACTGCTGGATGCGTTGTTACAGCATATTTTGGGTCCTTCCCAAAAAGCAGATTCGGCTTCAACAAAACTTTGTCACCTTTCTTAACAAATTTTTTAATTCCGCCGATGAGATTGAGGGCTTCTCTAACTGCCTTGTCTACCTCTTTTTGCGAATAGCTTTTGCAGCCACTTAGTGACACAATAGATTTCATGATTTCAGAACTCGACTAAAGCTTTTAAACCTTACTTAAGTTAATTAGCATATAATTTCAAAAACCTTTATATACTTTCAAAAAATCATTTAAAATATGAACGTTACAATTGGCATTATGGCTTATAACGAAGAGAAAAATATTGGAAAGTTGTTAGATGCAATTATTAGCCAAAAAACCAAAATTGCAAGGATAAAAGAGATAATTGTTGTGTCAGACGGCAGCACAGATAGCACAAATGACATAGTGCTGAAAAAAGCTAAAAAAAATAAAAAGGTAAAGTTAATTGCCCATAAAAGAAGGAGAGGAAAAAGCGTGGTAATTAACAATTTTCTTAAGAATGTTAACAAAAAGCCTGATGCAATTATTTTAGAAAGCGCAGATACTTTACCAGCAAAAGGAAGCATTGAAAAGCTTTGTTCTTATCTAAAAAGAGATATAGGAATGGTTGGTGCGCACATCATTCCATTAGACAAAGAAGATAATTTTTTTGGTTACGTATCAAATTTGATATGGAAACTGCACCATGAAGTTGCTCTACAAAAGCCAAAATTTGGAGAGCTCATTGCATTTAGAAATATAATCAAAAGAATACCAAAGACAGCAGTGGATGAAGAGGAAATTGCATCCTTAATTAAAAAAAAAGGTTACAAATTATTATATGCTAAGAATGCTCTCGTTTACAATAAGGGTCCAGACAATCTTAAGGATTTTCTTAAACAAAGAAGAAGGATTTATGCAGGGCATTTGTGTCTAAAAAAAACTAGAGGTTACAGTGTTCCTACAATGGGCACTTTTAGCGTCATCAAGGCATTAAAAAAAGTTAAGAATAAAAAGCTTATTTGGGCTTTTGGAGCTGTTTGCTTGGAGGCTTGCGCAAGGATACTGGGGGCATATGACTATTACTTTAAGAAAGAGAAGCATTTCATATGGGAAACTGTTGAGAGTGGAAAATTGCTGAAACCACAAAAGGATTAAGATGAAAATATTGCTAGTTAAATTAAAAAACGAGAAGCCAAAGAGTTACCCTGGAGACTATAGATATACCCCCCTAAACTTGCAAATTCTCGCAAGTCTAACACCTAATGAAGAAGTTGAAATCGTTGATGAAAATTTTGATAAAATAGATTTTGACGGTGGTTACGATTTGGTAGGACTCACGGGATATGGGACCTCGGAGGTATTTAGAGCAAAAGAAGTCTATGAAGAGTTCAAAAAGCGAGATGTGCCTGTAGTTATCGGTGGTCCGACTGTTTTCTATATGTTTACGAAAGATTTACTTAAATGTGCAGACTCTATTGTATTGGGAGAAGGAGAAGGCGCATGGGAAAGAGTTGTTAAAGATGTAAAAAATAATAAACTAAAGAGAGTATACCAGAATAAGGAATTGGTCGATTTATCAAAGATAGAAACGCTGCCTAGGAGAGACTTAACAAAGAACAAGGATTACGCCTTTAATAAAGTAGAGATATCGAGGGGTTGCCCTTACAATTGTGATTTTTGTACAATCCCTGAATTCAACAGAGGAAGATATAGGGTATACCCTATAAAAAGAGTTCTCAGAGACGTTGAGCAGTGTTTAGAGCACCCAGCAAAAATAAAAAGACACATTTTTTTTGTTGACAGCAACATGTCTATTAAACCAGAATATAAAATAAAGTTGTTCAAAGAGCTAATACAGTATAACATCGCGTGGTCAGCACAGTGTGACATCTCTATAGTAAAAAATAAAAAATTGCTGAATATGTTTGCAAAAAGCGGTTGTTTAACGCTTGCAATAGGCTTCGAGTCTGTAAACCAAGAATCCTTGAATTCTGTTAATAAACCTACCATCAACAAAGTTTCTGAGTACAAAAAAGCTGTAAAAACACTGCATGATTACGGCATACGTGTTGCTGGATTCTTTATGTTAGGACTAGATGGTGACAGACGGGGTGTTGCGAAAAAAACTTTAGACTTTGTGTCAGACGCTGGTATCAGTTTTGCCATATCATGGATCGCAATACCTGTACCTAAAACTAGATTATTTGAGAGACTTGAAAAAGAGAGGCGTATATTAACAAAGGATTGGACCAAGTATGACGGAGAGCATGCAGTTTTCCAGCCAAAGAACATGACACCAGAGCAGCTAGAAGAGGAATACAAATGGTTTATTAAACATGCACCTTCTGATAGTATATTTAGCATTATCAAACGAATTTTAACAAAGAGAGATGTTTTAAATAAAAACATTAAATTTAGTACAAAGTTGTCAATGTTATCCTATTATATATGTAATGCTCTTAGACAGTGCAGCCATAAGAAGTATAAAGATTATGAAAACATAAGGAGCTAAGATGAGAATACTATTAATCACACCAAAAGAAGAGAAGCTACGCTGGCTAAACAAATACCCTACTGTACACTATGCTCCGCTAAACTTACAAATTCTTGCGAGCCTAACACCTAATGAGGAAGTTAAAATCGTGGATGAAAATTTTGATGATGTAGACTTTGACGAAGATTACGATTTGGTCGGCATTACATTACATAGTTCATCTAATATAATGAGGACTAAAGAGTTATACGAGGAGTTCAAAAAGCGCAATATGCCTGTAGTTATCGGTGGGCCACCCCTATCTTCTACACCTATAAAAGATTTACTTAAATGTGCAGACTCTATTGTTTTAGGAGAAGGAGAAGGCGCATGGGAAAGAGTCGTTAAAGACGTAAAAAACAACAAACTAAAGAGGATATATCAAAATAAAGAATTGGTTGATTTATCAAAGCTAGAAACGCTACCTAGAAGAGATTTGACAAAGAATAAAGATTACCTTGTCCACAGGATAGAAATAGCGAGGGGATGCATTCATAATTGCGATTATTGTACAATTGTGAAGTTTAACAGGGGAAAATATAGGACATATAAGATTGAGAGGATTATTAGAGAAGTTGAGCAATGTTTAGATTATCCTGCACAAATAAAAAAAGCTATTTATTTTGCTGATAGCAATATCGCAGTTAAACCCCACTATAAAATAGAGTTATTTAGAAAATTGATACCTTATAATATCGCATGGTTTGTACAAAGTGATATATCGATAGCAAAAAATGAAAAATTACTCGGCGTATTGGCAAAAAGTGGCTGTTTAGAGCTCCATATAGGCTTCGAGTCAGTAAATCAAGATTCTTTGGATTCTGTCAATAAACTCGTCAATAGAGTTTCAGAATACAAAAAAGCTGTAAAAACACTGCATGATTATGGCATCTGCGTTTATGGATTCTTTATGTTAGGACTAGACGGTGATAAGCCGGGAGTTGCGAAAAAAACTTTAGACTTTATCTCAGAAGCTGGCATCGATTTTGCCACAGCTTTTATTGCAACACCAAATTATGGAACTGGATTCTTTGAAAGAGTAAAGAAGGAGGGACGCCTCTTAACAAAAGACCAGCCTAAGTACAACAGGGAGTATGCAGTTTTTCAGCCAAAAAATATGACTCCAGAGCAGCTAGAAGAGGAGCATAAGTGGTTTGTCAACCATGCTAACCCCCCTTATCTTGGCAACGTATTTAATCTTGCTAAGAGAGTCTTGGTTAAAAAACAAATCTTAAACAGGAATGTCAAGTTTTCTACGAAACTATCTGTTCTGTCAAATTATGTGTGCTATAATGGAATCTACTACAGGATAATTAGAAAAATGCATAGAAAATTGCTGAGACTATTAAAGAGAGTAAAATGAAGGATTTAAGCGACTATTGGGATGGTGTTATAGGGGGCATAAAGAACTACCATTTAAACAGTGATGTTGCCAAATATAAAAGAGAAGAGCATATAAATTTATTAAAAAAATGGGCTGGAGATTTAGTTGGGAAGACTGTACTTAAAACAGATTTGTTTGAAGAGGCTCTTGGTAAGGATTATTTTTTTGATTATCTAATGAAAAACAGCAAAAATGCTATCGGTATGGATATCTCTAATGAGATAATTAAAAAAGCCAAAAAAAGATTTAAGTCTAAAAATTATGTTACCTCCGACGTAAGGAAACCCCCTTTTAAAGATAATTCTTTTGACTTAATAATATCTAACTCCACACTTGACCACCTCCCAAAGGAAGAAATGATAACTTCGCTGATAGAATTAAGGAGGATTTTAAAACCAAAGGGGGCCTTAATCTTGACGCTTGACAACAAAACAAACCCCCTCTACCATGCCGGCTATTTAATTCAAAAGCTAATAAACAATAGACTTCGCCAAGTCAGATGCTATTCAATAAGTGAAGCAAAAAAAATTGTAGAAGATGTTGGTTTTTTCGTAGAAGAAACAACAGCTATAGTACATCTACCAACACCATTTAATAAAATAGCACTTTTGTTAGAAAGACTAAATATAAAACAAATAAACAATTTAATAAAGAGAAGCATCAAAATCCTGAGAAAGGTGGAACGCAAAAAAACAAGATATTTAACAGGTTGGTTTGTTGCACTAAAGTGTATTAAAAAGAAAGGATAAGATGGATGAAGAAAAAGGGTTTATTTTTGATAAAATAGGTATACCAAAACTATCTAAAAAGTATGAAACACCATTTTACCTTATTTCAGAAAATAAGATAAGAGAAAATTACAAAAGATTTGTAAATTCTTTTAAAGTAAAAAATAAGAATATGTATTATTCTGTTAAAACAAATTTTGAATCTTGTGTTCTAAAAACTTTAAAATCTATGGGGGCAGGCGTTGAAGTTTTTGGCAAAGAGGATTTATTGCTTGTTTTAAGCCTCGGTTTTAATCCAAAAAGCATAATAATGGATGGTCCATATAGGCCAGACCAAGACTTGGCATTGGCTATCAAAAAAGGTGTTCATTTAATTAAAGTAGAGTCGCTAGATGAAATAGAAAAAATAAATGGACTATCAAAAAAGCAAAACAAAATAGCTAACCTCTCCCTGAGGATTAACGTCCCTATAAGCAATTATGGCCATCTTTTAAACAGGCTCGATAAGTTACGGCAAAAGGATTTTGGATTTGATACTAAATGCATTCAATCGGCCATTAAAAAGATATCAGCTTGCAAAAATGTCAGTTTAATTGGTTTGTCTTCGCATATAACCACAATAGTAACGAAACCGCAATATTACAAAGAAATGTTAAAACTGCTATTTTGTACAGCAAACAAACTTAAGGAACACAACATAGAAATAAAAGAAGTAAACCTCGGTGGGGGCTACCCTTCCAAGGGTATACAAAAATTTGGGCAGGTTATGTCTAACGCCTATTTTAAGGAATGCGAGAAGTATAACATTAGACCGGCTCTTGTTTTAGAGCCAGGAAAGTCTATTGTCAATAACACAACCATATTAGTCGGAAAGATTGTAAGTATTAAAGGAAAGCAAGTTTTAACAGATATGAGCATTAACGATCTTGGCCACAAGTCAATTTTTAAAAAAAGAAAGTTTGTTATAGCCAATAAAACAAAAGAGAAGCTAACTCAAAGAGTTAACATAGTAAGTAGCACTTTAAACCCCTATGATGTGCTATTTCTTAATGCAAAAACACCAAGAATTGAAAAAGGTGATACTTTAGTGATATTTGACGTTGGCGCTTACTCGATTCCTTTATCTACACAATTCATGAGACCCAGAAATGCGGTTTATTTTAAAACTTCTTCCGGTAAAATTATACTAACAAGAAGAAAAGAAAATTATAAAGACCTCATACAAACACAAGTTAAAAAGAAAATTTAACCCTATTATTTTCTAATTGTCCCGTAGATAATTCCTATCCAGTATGCTACTCCATTCAAAAAAAGATATGGGAGAAAAGTTATAAAATTTTTAAACCCCTGTATTTGTAAAATCTTAAGTATAAACCTCAAGAAAGGTTCCAATATAAATAAAAAGACACCAAGGGGGTTGCTGGGTAACTCCTGCATATAAAAATCACTATGCTTTAATTTAATTTTACATACGTCAACCCCCCTCCTAAAAGACTGAACTAAAAATGACATTAATGAAAGATTCTTATGATTGCTAACGATTATATTGGGCTGATAGAGTATTTGATAATTGTTCTTATACGCTCTCCAGCACAGTTCAACATCTTCTAAAGTTGCGGATTTAAAAGTCTCATCAAATAAGCCCACTTTATTAAACATCTCTTTCTTAAATGAAACATTATTTGTAGACAACCACAACAAAAGACGCGCTTTTTCAAGAGAATAGGGACGTGAATATATTTTAATCCTTTTCACAAGTCTCTTTTCGGTATTTTGCGTTGACATAGAGTACTCCCAAACAAATTGTTCAACTTTTGCAGTCAAACTATTTTTGAGGTTATAGGTTCTGCCGCCAATAATAGCATATTCTGGATGCAAATTATGAGATTTTATGATATTCTTTAACCAATTTTTATCCACAACGCAGTCATCATCAGTAAAGCCAATAATCTTACCTTTTGACTTTTTTATCCCAAGATTTCTTGCTGCTGCAGGACCTTTATTCTCCTGATAGAAGCATCTTAGATTTTTATACTTTTTTTGCAGTCTTTTAACAAGATTTTTAGTACCATCTCTGCTGCCATCATCTACCACAATTATCTCGTATTTTCCGCTATAGCTCTGTTTAAACAAAGAGGTCAGACATCTTCCAAGCAACTCTTTCCTATTATAAGTTGGAATTATCACAGACACATTATATTTCATTTTACGGCTTAAGTTTGTTGATTAATTTTTTAAGAAGATAGCCTACTGATAGATGGTTAGCTCTAGCCATTAATCTGATTATTTCTTTTTCTGATAATTTACTATGTTTAAAAACAGGAGTTTGCCCATCAAATTTGTCGAAGTCTCTGTAAACTTTGTTTTTTATACAGTTGTAAAAAAATGTACCTGGGTAAGGCGTGTTTACAGAAAAGTGAAAGGAGTCTGTTAAATTCTTTGAAAGTTCAATTGTTCTTAATATGCTTTCTTTAGTATCATTATGTATTCCTATCATGTAAAGACCGTTAACATTTACTCCTTTGCTTTGGCAGTACCTAATAATTTTCTTTTGATAGCTTATGCTTTCTGTTTTCCTTCCAAGTTTATTTAGTAATCTTGCGTTAATAGATTCTATGCCTACATTAAGCACTTTTAAACCAGCATTGCACAGCGAGTCAACCAACTCTTTATCTAACAAATCTAATTTCGTCTCACAGAAAAGTTCTAACTTAAAGTTACTAGCCAAACCATCGCATATTTTTAAGATCCTTTTCCTGTCATAAGTTAAAAGAGGGTCTCTAAAGATTAGACCTTTGATTTTATATTCTTCAACAAAATGTTTTATCTCCTCTAGAACATATTTCGCACTGTTTGCACGCCATTTATTCCTGAAAATTATGTAAGGACAATAATTGCACCTGCTAGAACAGCCTCTGCTTGTTAAAATTGGTAGTATTGGTTTTGCTAAAATTCGCGGTTTATAGGAGTATTCTTCAATTGGAAATATCTTCCAGTAGGGGAAAGGCAACTTGTCAAGATTGCGAAGAGGTTTGCTAATCACTATGCCACTGGGAATAAAAGAATCTGATATTTTCATTGCAATCTCTTCCGGTTCGCCTCTGATGATGAAATCTACATAGTTAGCAAACAATTCTGGCAAGAAGGAAGCCATAGGACCAACTAAACCTATTTTAGTCAAAGGTGATTTTCTCCTGATTGATTTTATAAGGTGGATTTCTTTTTTGTAAGTTTTAACTGTTGGGTGAATTATAATCAAGTCTGCTTTTTCTGCTTTGCTGATTTTCCTGCTGTATGCAACATCATAGCCTTTACTTTTGAAAATGCCTGCAAGCGTTACAAGAGCAATTAAAGGAAGGTTGACTTTGGTAAATACTGCTGTTGCTACCTTTCTTAATGCGTTCCCTCTTTTGTTGAAAGATACGCCATACCCGTTTGCGAAGTCTTTAATAAAGTACCTTCCTGCGGGGATATCCAATAGTAGTATTTTCATCTTTTGCCCCCAAAAATTCTGAAGAAATTTGGTAGCCTCTTCAATGAGAATATAAGGTTAAAATCCATGTTCGGAAGGCACCAACAACCTTTGCACTTTATATTCTTCAGGTCCTTTAGAATGTTATCGAGGCTTTCTTTAAAGATATTTCCTGGTCCTTTTAGGCTTTTAAGAAGATTGCATGAGTAAACATTGCCTTGCGAATCAATATGGCAGTAGAAAAGCCCTGCATAGCATTTGAGATTTGGATGTTTTGGCCACTTATCTAAATAGTTCAAAAATTGCATAGAAACTCCAATATGTTCATTGCCTTTTCTCTTTTCCAATTTAAGATTTTCAACAAAGTTAATAAGAGCTTCTTTTGAAGGCAATAGATTACCAGCATCTCTACTTGATAAGGCAAAATCTGTCACCATTTCAAAAGAAGCCTTAAATCCTAGCTCTTTTGCCTTGTTGATTATAAAATTACCTCGGTCGATAACACTGTGCTTGGTTAGTATGGTGTTAGTAAAGACAGGAATTCCTACAGCTTTTGCCAGCCTGATGGCTCTGATAGCTTTTTTATAGCTTCCTTTGCCTCTCAGTTTGTCATTGACTTTTTCGTTTCCGTCAAGGCTTATAACTAACATATTAACTTTCTTTAGAGCATCTAAATGATCCTCAACTAAAAAGCCGTTAGTTGTGACTTGCAGAATTACATCTTTTTTACTTGTGTAGTCTATTATCTTATCTATGTCTTTTCTAAGCAACGGCTCGCCACCAAGCAAGTCAATATGGATACAGTCTTTAGCTATCTTATCTATAATATAGAATATTTCTTTGGTGGTAAGCTCTTTACCCTTATACTTTATACCGCAGTATTTACATCTAGAGTTACAGTTATCAGTCAGCCTTATGCTAACACTCAATGGAACGCTTTTTCCAAATAAGTAACACCTTGCTATTTTATACAAAATCCTGACTTTTTTTGCAAATTTGATTTTAGCACCCTTCCTTTTTAGATTATGCTATCATTTAAGAAACGCACAGAGAACTTTATAAATTTTTAGTCTAAAAGTTAGAAAGGCTTTTAAATTAGCGAAAGAATAGATGATTAGCTGGAAAGGAAAAAATATGCTAATCTCAATTGTAATTCCAACGTATAACGAAGCAAAAAATATTGCTATATTGGTTGCTAAGATAGCCAAAGTGATGGCAAAGCAGAGCTATGAGATTATCGTTGTGGATGATAACTCCCCAGATGGAACATACAGTATTGCAAAAGGGCTGGAAGCAAAGTATCCGCTAAAGGCAATCTGCAGAAAAAATGAAAAAGGCTTGGCATCAGCCGTTCTAGCCGGTTTTGGTGCAGCAAAAGGCTCCATCTTAGGAGTAATAGATGCTGATTTGAGTCATCCTCCAAAGCTGATACCAAAGTTAATTAGCGCAGTAAAGGATGGTGCTGATATCGCTATTGGCAGCAGGCTTATTAAATGCGGCAAAGTCGAAGAATGGCCTCCTATGAGGAAATTTGCTTCAAAAATCGCAAGAGTGTTAGCTAGACCTCTTACCAAAGTAAAGGATTCTATGTCGGGATTTTTCTTCTTAAAGAAAGGCATAATTAAAAATGTAAAGCTGGTTCCAAGAGGATATAAGATATTGCTAGAAATACTTGTAAGGGGAAATTACAAATACAAAAAAGTTAAGGAAGTCCCTTATACATTCTTAAGCAGGCATGTTGGAAAAAGCAAAATAGGCTTAAAAGTTTATCTTGACTATGTTGCTCAACTGCTGAGTTTGTATTTTTATAAGCTCATGGGTAGATAAAATGTGCGGAATATGCGGGATATTTGGTTTGTCTGATAAAAAGCTTATCAAAAAGATGAACGATAAGCTTGAGCGTAGAGGACCAGATGATGAGGGATATTACATAGACGAGAGTGTATCATTAGGCATGAGAAGGCTGAGTATTATTGACCTAGAGGGAGGTCATCAGCCAATATTCAATGAACAAGGCAATTTATGTGTAATTTGTAACGGAGAGATTTACAATTATAAAGAGCTGAGGAAAGAGCTTGAAGAAAAAGGTCATGAATTCAGCACAAATTCTGATACGGAAGTTATAGTCCATGCTTATGAAGAATATGAAGAAAACTGCACTAGCCATCTTGAAGGCATGTTTGCCTTTGCTATTTACGACAGCAACAAAAATGAGCTCTTCTTGGCAAGAGATAGGCTTGGAATAAAGCCATTATTTTATACAAAACTAGACAACTTGGTTATTTTTGCATCTGAAATTAAGGCTTTGTTTCAATACGACAGGATTCCAAGAAGAATAGATGAACAGACGCTATATGAAAAATACCTGTTTGGTTATTCTATTTTAGATTCAACCCTATTTGAAGGAATAAAGTCCTTGTTGCCAGGACATTACTTAGTGATTTCTAAAGATAAGTTTGAATTAAAAAGATATTATAACTATTCGATTAAACCAAAAGAAATGTCTGAAAAAGAAGCCATTGATAAGCTGTATAGACTTTTAGAAGAAAGCGTCAAGAAAATGTTGATGAGTGATGTTGGGTTTGGTGTACTCCTATCAGGAGGCATAGACTCGAGCATAATAACAGCAATCGCATCCAAACTTTCAGACAAGCCTGTAAAGACTTTTACAATTGGCAGTAGTGGAGATAAAGACTTTGAACATGCTAAGATAGTCTCTAAACATTTAGCTACAGAGCATCATGAGATAACGCCAACACCAAAGGAATGGCATAATGGTTTAGCAAAATATGTTTTTGCTTTAGAAGATACAGAACCAAGTTCAATAGGGCCTTTGCTGCTGGCAAAAGGGACAAAAAAGCATTGTAAAATGGTTTTATGCGGACAAGCATCCGATGAGTTATTTGGCGGATATCCAAAATATAAAGAAATAAGCTTACAAAGACAGAGAATGCTTGATAAATGGGAAAAATTCAAGTTTGTTGGAAAAAATAATGAAAGAGCAGCGAGAACTATTAACTACTTGAACAATTTTATTTTTGCATTGAAAAAAGAGAATGGATTTGATAGCATGCTTTATTATGACCTTGGAAGCAAGCTTACAAACAATCAGCTAGCACCTGTAGATAGAAGTTCGATGGCCTTTGGCGTTGAGGTAAGAGTTCCTTTTTTAGATACAAAACTTGTTAATTTTGTCTGCAATATTCCATCAAACTTAAAGCTGAAAAACAATGTTGAAAAATACATCCTGAGGAAAATTGCTTCAAATCTACATTTGCCAAAAATAATACAGGAAAGGGAAAAATACATGCCTAGCATGGACCAAAGGCGGATGCCTATAAGCCAAAGTCTGCGAAACCACAAGTACTGGAGGTTCTTCCAAAATCCAGAGCAACTGCTTTTTATTGACATAATAGAGCACTTTTTTATTAAAAACCAGGCACAAATACCCAAAAATTTCAGTGTCAGCGATTTACGCTAACTAAATAGTTAACCTACATTATAAGCAACTGCTATTTTGTCTGCATATCCAGAGTTTTTATCGACGCGTCACCGTCATTATAGAAGAGTATATAAAGGCTAGCTTCTTGATATTCTTATATAAAGTTGTAGGGTAACTATAAACTATTAAAAAGAGGAACGCACCATATTACCCGGGGAAAAAAGGCTTCTAGACATTCAGCAGTTTATTGACTAGAGAAAAAAGATGGTGTATAAGAAATACATAAAGAGGAATGGTAAAATATTTGGGCCTTATTACTACTCCAGTTGCAGAGAAGGCGGCAAAGTAAAGACAACATATTTCAAAGTTAAAGAAAAATATCAAAACGAAGTTAAAAAAAGAAGGACATTTGCGATAGTTACTGCATTTTTAGTGGTAGTAACGCTGCTTTTTTTTCTAAAACCGAGTTTTACTAGTCTCATTGGTTTAACTACCAAGGAACCTATATTTATTCTTAATCCAGTCCAGAGTCACCCAACAATTGGAGGAAACTGGACAGTAAAGCTTAATACAGAAGGCACTGCAAATCTAATTATTAGGGCTATTGGGGAAACAACATGGTCAAACGACAACAACGATAAAGACCTTCGCTTTCTGGAGATAAGATGCGGAGACAAAGTTATAGACTATCGATGGAAAGATGATTCTGTTTTTATTGCTAATTATAGCTGTGATGAAACAACTTACCATACTGTCAGGGTTTTTGATAAGGGGGTTCATATTTTAGAATTTAAGTTTGGAGACCATATAAAATACGCTTACAATGCTGCCGGTTATTCTAGGGATATTACCTCAATGGTTCAGGCGGCGAATATAAGCATAAAATATCCTAATGGTAGCTTATATTTAGAAAATAAATCAATGACATTATACTCAACACAAGCAGATACTGCCACATGGCATAACACAACATGGAACTATACTTATACTAAATGGTGCGGCGCAGAAGGAAATTACACTGCTAAGGGTGATGTATGGGAAGTGCAAAATGCAACATTGTATGATGCGGACGACGTAAGAGTAAATACAACAAACACGTCAGGATGGGTTCAGCTTTATTATGTAACGTGGGATGCCTATTCGGGAGCTTACTGCACTGCAACATGTGCCGGCCATAATGGTTCATGGAGTGATTCTAGTCCTAAATGGGGGTTAACAACTGGCGATTCACCATCCGGTTCTTGGAGTGGAAAATGCTGCGGAGATGATGCAAGCGAGTTTCATAGATATTGTAATTATACAGCACCAACTGGCTTCCCTGATAGTGGAGATTGTGTTAGTAGCGATGCTGCTTGCTGTGATGCTAGTACAGATTGCGTTAATACTGCCGGAACTAGCTGTGTTACAAGCGGAAGTACTGCTACAGATGGAGATGGGGATGGAGACACGGATTATTGCTTAAATAATAAGTGGTATGATTGTAATACAGATGCTAACTGTCTGACAGGTTATACTTGTGTTAGCAATGACTGTGTTGATATCACTGCTCCAGAAAGTGTAACAATAAATACACCAATAACAGGATGGTATGCAGCAAATTTTGTTGTTAATGCAACTGTTACTGATGCTGGCAGCGGTGTTAGTACTGTTCAATATCGTTGGGAAAATTCTTCAACAAATGGCAGCTGGAACAGCATGAGCAAACCAATTGGCAACTACTGGAATGCCACCTTTAATGTTTCAGCCATCGCAGACGGCAATTACACTATAAGAATTAATGCGACTGACGCAGCAGGAAATTCGAATACAAGTGTAACAGTTGCCAATATTGCGATAGACGACACATATCCTTTGATAAGCATAACCTTCCCTTCAAATAACTCCTATTTGGACCAAACATGGATAAACATAACAGGAACCGCTTCTGATGTGAATCCTGCTAGTGTAGTAATAAATGACACAAGATTTGGCTCAAATACCAAAACTTACCAAAGTTGGAATTTCACGAACACGTCAATTGCTGAAGGCGTCTATAACGTAAGGATAACAGCAAACGACTCTGCTGGAAACAGCAATTCGACTAGTGTTGTCTTTACTATTGATAGGACGTATCCGCAAATAGAATATGGAGCAAATACGCTAACAAACGCAACTTGGTACTCGCAAAATTGGGTTTTTGTGAATGTAAGCATAATAGAAACCAATATACATACTGTTACTTTTGAGTGGAATGGAACTAATGAAACTTTTGATAATAATTATTATGAAAACAAAACTAGCTTGCTAGATGGCAATTACACATTTAAGGCTTACGTTAATGATTCCGCAAGACATGAAAACTCAACAGCTTTAAGAATTGTATATCTTGATGATACTTATCCTTTGATTAATTTCTCAACAGGCACTGAAAGCAACAACACATATTTCAACAGAAATTGGATCTACGTAAACTGGACTTTTACAGAGATAAATTTAGCAAACATAACTGCTGAACTCTACAATACAACCGGCTTGGTAAATTCAACAAATTTCACGACCCCAACATACAGCATAAACTGGACTCTTACAGATACAAATGAGCAGTATCGTTATAACATTACAATTGTTGATAAAGCCTCAAATAGAAACTATACAGAGACAAGATATATAACTCTTGATACAACTTATCCTTTGATAAACTTCACAACAGGCACTGAAAGCAATAACACATATTTCAACAGAACTTGGATTTTTGTTAATGTTTCTGTTACCGAAACAAATGAGGCAAATATAACATTCTACTTATACAATTCAACGTACAATAGTATTAATACAACAACAAATACAACAGCGGCACAAAGAACAATAAATTGGACCAGCCTTGTGGATGGCGTTTATTATTACAATGTAACAATAATTGATAAGGCTTCTAACAGCAACTCAACAGAAACAAGGAAAATAACTCTTGATACAACAGCACCAATGATAACAAATGTGACAATAGCGCCAAGCACAAATGCAAGCATAGACCCTGATGTTACAGTAAATGTAACTGTAAACGTTACTGATGTGAATATCGATACAGTGATTTTGAGGTATAAAAATTACAGTGTAAGCACATTTGCAAATGTGACAATGCAATTTAACCTTAGCGGCGACGGCTACTATAATGGCTCATTCTTCCCAAATGAGGTAAACGGAACATGGTATTATCAAATATGGGCAAATGACAGCGCTGGAAATGTCAATACAAGCGCAACCTACAACATTTCAGTGCAGTATGACTGCACATGGCAAATGAGCTATGACATAGAAAATGCCTCTGGCATATTAGAATCAACAAGCGTAATCGGCAATATAACAATCAACAACACCGGTGATGTCAAGTATTATAACAATAACTGCACTATACGGTTTGAGATAAAGCATGATTTGGCGCGTGAGTATGGCTTGGAATTTGATGGAGCGGGTAAAGCACCAAAAATCTATTTCTATTTAGGTGCAGAAGGTGTCCCCTATAGTCAAGGAAGAGTTGTTAATGTTAGTGCAACATTTGCCTCAACAGAGAAAGAAAATGAAAACTTTGTAATAACAGTAGAGGACATGAACAATAGGTCTTCTACTAAGCGAGAAACGATTGCAGGATATCTTGACAGCACGCCTGGAGGACCTTATCTCAAGCCGAATATAGATGCATTGGCAAGCATAAATCAAAGTTCTTCTGCAAACTTGACAGCTTATGTTAAGAATAATGGTAACGAGACAGCAACTAACGTTACATTCAATTGGACTTTGCCTACAGGCTTTACAAACTCAAGCGGAGCTCTTAACAATAATCTGACAAGTCTGGCAAATAAGAGTGCTACTCCTGATAACATCCAGTATTACAATTTGACTATTACTACAAACGAGACTGCAACTTATGGCACCACTTATATTTATGTAAATGCAAGCTGTGCCCAAAATGTTAGCGGCTGCTCAAACAGAAGCTATAACATCTCTGTTAATGTAAAATGCAGCCATAGCGATGGCAAATGCGGTTCTGGCTGCGTTTACGATTCTACAAAAGATAACCATGATCCTGACTGTTATGTTGCTCCTACTATAGTAACAGTTCCGGGTGGAGGAGGAGCAGCAAGAGGAGCTCCTACTGTAATAATAACAGAAGCAACATACGAGTTAATTAGGGGAAAAGACAAAACCTTCTCTTTAGAAATTAAAAATCCTTTCAAGGATGCCTCATTAAAAGAAATTAAAATGAAAGTAGCTGGCTATCTTGCACAATACATCAGCATAGAACCTCCAACATT